>MDSV01138471.1_pt1 | contig 57831 bp, 69 predicted proteins | sample 810851 | NCBI WGS metagenome assembly MDSV01 (sample SAMN05326640, study PRJNA326480) | marine metagenome | isolation source: seawater | place: Atlantic Ocean: North East | collected 2012
AATAGGCTTTTCACCCCACCAGCCGCAGAGCTTTGACCGCGCCATAGTTCCAATGATAAGAGAGGAATGGTCGGAGTGGAGAGATTCGAACTCCCGACCCTCTGGTCCCAAACCAGATGCGCTACCAGGCTGCGCTACACTCCGCCGATGCGGGTCGGATACACGGTTCGCGGGCCGATCGCAATACTTAAAGCGGCGGGCGGGCGTTATTGCTTGAGCGCCGGGCCGGTGACGGTGTCGCCGGGCTTCAACCCGTAGGCCTGCGCCTGGCCGCCCGCCAACTCGAGCACGTATTTCACCGGCTCACGCGAGGCGATCACGCGCTTGGAGCCGGGCTCGGCTTTCTCGTAGTAGCCGGCCACCGAGCCGTCCGTGCGAATGAACACCATGTCGAGCGGGATCAGCGTGTTCGCCATCCACATCGAGGCGGTGCGCGGCTGGCCGAGGTCGAAGATCATCCCGTGATCGGGGGCAAGCTCGGTGCGGTACATCAGGCCGCGCTGGCGCTGCTGTTCGGTATCGGCGAGCTCGACGACGATCTCGTGGTCGCCTGTTTCGGTATGCAGCGTCAACCGCGAGGTTTCAAAGGTGATCTCGGTCTGGGCCACGGCAAGCCCGCCAAACAGCAGCAGGAAGGCGGCCGCCAGCATTTTCCAATTGCCGAATGTGCGTTTCATGGGGGTCCTCGCCTCGAAGCCTGGCGGTCTCGCCGCCGTGGTCGACCTTAAGAGGGGTCGGTGCAAAACTCAATGTGAATGCGCCGCCCTCAGGGCCAAGCCGGCAAGCCGGAAGCTGTGGAAGTCTCGAAACGCCAGCCCGGACGCCGCCAAGTGCGCGCGGCGCCTCAGTTGGTGCGGTGCATCGGGTTCGGAATGTCGGGATGAACCTCGGCGGCCATCAGGCCCTTGGGGCCGTCGCCGAATCGCACCAGCACGCTCTGGCCCTGGACCAGCTCGGTGAGGCCGTAGCGGCGCAGCGTCTCCATGTGGATGAAAATGTCCTCGGTGCCCTCGCCGCGCGTCAGGAAGCCGAATCCCTTTTCGCGGTTGAACCATTTGACGATCACCCGCTCCAGCCCGCTCGTCGCCTCGACATGGACATGGGTCTTCACCGGCGGCATCTGCGAGGGATGGACGGCGGTGGACTGGTCCATGGACAGGATGCGGAACGCCTGATAGCCGCGCTCGCGCTTCTGCACCAGCGCGACGACGCGGGTGCCTTCCAGTATGGTCTGGTAGCCGTCCTTGCGCAGGCAGGTGACGTGGAGGAGAATATCGTCCATGCCGTTGTCCGGCACCACGAAACCAAACCCCTTGCCGACGTCGAACCACTTCACGAAGCCGGTAACCTCGAGCAGTTCCCCGGTTTCAAGGCCCGCATCCTCTGCGGCAGAATATCTTCCCGCTTGAGACCTCTCGGCCATGTTGCCCCCGCTCCTTGAAAAACCCAGGCCGCGAATTAACTGATTCTTCACAGAAGAATAACATTCATCCATCTGATTCCTGCAATACCCAAACGCATGAAATCGGGAATTGCGGGTCAACGCCGCAGAAATTTTCAGTTTAGCCCACAGGAAAGTGACCTATGCATTATCTCCACACCATGGTCCGCATAACGGATATCGACGCCTCGCTGCGATTCTACTGCGAGTTGATGGGGCTGAAGGAAGTCCGCCGGATCGAGAATGAAAAGGGCCGGTTCACCCTGATTTTCCTCGCCGCGCCCGCCGATCTCGAAAAGGGCGACAACGACCACGTGCCGAAGCTGGAGCTGACCTATAACTGGGATCCGGAAGAATATTCCGGTGGCCGCAATTTCGGTCACCTCGCCTATCGGGTCAAGAATATCTACGATTTCTGCCAGAAGATGGCGGATGCCGGCGTCACCATCAACCGCCCGCCGCGCGACGGCCATATGGCGTTCGTGCGTTCGCCCGACGGCATTTCGGTTGAAATCCTGCAGGATGGCGATGCGCTTCCCCCGCAGGAGCCCTGGGCTTCGATGCAGAACACCGGACGCTGGTAAGTCCGCTTTTCCGTCGACCGTGCAAGCACGGATTTTAGGCGGAAAAAACAAATACTTATTGAGGCGCCGCAACCGGCGCCTCTCTTGTGTCTTTTTTTTGAAGAATTCGCTGATTTGCGCTTGCGGCAATTCATCTGCCTGATTATAAGGGCGCCCAGCGAACGCATGCGCCCTTCGTCTATCGGTTAGGACGCCAGATTTTCATTCTGGAAAGAGGGGTTCGATTCCCCTAGGGCGTGCCATCCTTTGCTACAGGTCATTGACCTTTTGCGGGATGTTTTCGGAGCCTGGATGCTTCGAGAATGGTGTTTGCTGTGGCGGCGGTTCCGGCTTTGCGGTGACCGCCGTTTTTGAAATGTGCGCCCTTCGTCTATCGGTTAGGACGCCAGATTTTCATTCTGGAAAGAGGGGTTCGATTCCCCTAGGGCGTGCCATTTCAAACCTCTCGTTCAGCCGCCGCGCCGAACCTCACCTCCTCGACATCATGACGGATTGGCCGCATCGATGATTCGCAGCTGAACGCGGCGCTGGCCCTGCCAGTGGTCGCCGGAAAGCGTTCCCGCGAGATGCAGGCTGCGCCCGCGGCTGCCAAGCAGAAGCTCGCCCAGAGGCTTGTCGGCGGCGCGGAAGGCGATGCCATCCAGCGCCGTCCCTTCCGCGCTTTCAAGCCGCACCTTCACATGGCCGCCTGCGCCGATCACGCGCGCGTCGCGCACCCGATGCTGCGGCAGCGCGAAGATCGGCTGCGGATGGCCGGAGCCGTAAGGGCCGGCCGCTTCCAGCCGGTCGATCAGGTCAAGCGTGGCGCCCGAGGCGCTGAGCGCGCCGTCGATCTTCAGCACCGCGTCGGCCGCAAGCGCCTCGACGGCATCGCGGGCGTGGTCCTCAAAGAAGGCCCGAAGCGCCGAGAGCTTCTCGCGCGTCACCGTCAGGCCGGCGGCCATCGCATGGCCTCCGCCCTTGACCAGCAGCCCCTGCTCCACAGCCATACGCACCATGCGCCCGAGATCGAAACCCGAGATCGATCGGCCGGAACCGGTCCCGCGGCCATTCGCATCGAAGGCGATGGCAAAGGCCGGGCGTCCGAATCGGTCCTTCAACCGCGAGGCCAGCAGGCCGACAATGCCGGGATGCCAGCCCTGGCGGGCGGTCACGATCACGCCCGCGCCGCTGCCATCGCCGAATTCGGCAATCGCGTCGGCCTCGGCCTCCTGCAGCATCGCCGTCTCGATCGCCTGGCGCTCGCGGTTGAGCTGGTCGAGGCGTTCGGCGATCGCCTCTGCCTCTTCCGTATCATCGACCGTCAGAAGCCTGCTGCCGAGCGCCGCATCGCCGATCCGCCCGCCGGCGTTGATGCGCGGGCCGATCAGAAAGCCGAGGTGATAGGGCGTCACCGGCCCGGCGAGGCCGGCGCGCTTGAACAGCGCCGCGAGACCGGGATTGGAAAGCGAGCGCGCCACGATCAGCCCCTTGACGACATAGGCGCGGTTCAGCCCCCTGAGCGGCACCACGTCGCACACCGTCGCCAGCGCCACCAGATCGAGCCAGGACAGGAGATCGATCCGTCCGGCGCGCATGTCGCCAGCCTGGCGCAAAGCCCTGTGTGCGGCCACCAGAACGAGGAACACCACGCCGGCGGCGCAGAGATGCCCCTGCCCCGAAAGATCGTCCTCACGGTTGGGGTTCACCAGCGCCGCGCATTCCGGCAGGTCGACGCCGACCTGGTGGTGGTCGATCACCACGACATCGACGCCGAGCGCCTTCGCCGCCGCAAGCGATTCGTGGCTGGTGGAGCCGCAATCGACGGTCACTATCAGTTTCGCGCCGTCCCTGATCAGGCTTTCGATCGCCTGCGGGTTCGGCCCGTAGCCTTCGAAGATGCGGTCGGGGATATAAATCTCGACCTCGAGGCCAAGCATGGTGAGAAAGCGGTACATGAGCGCCGACGAACAGGCCCCGTCGACGTCGTAGTCGCCGAAGATCGCGACCTTTTCGCCGCGTTTGACGGCTTCGATCAGGCGGGCGACCGCTACCTCGCAATCGGTCAGGCTGAAAGGGTCCGGCATCAGCGAGCGAAGGGTCGGGTCCAGAAAGGCGGGCGCGTCGTCCACCGGCACATCTCGGCCGGCGAGAACCCGGGCAATCAGTTCGGAAAGGCCGTGGTTCTGCGCCATGGCCAGCGCCCGGTTTTCACCCGCCGGGCCCAGACGCGGCACCCAGCGCAGATCGCGCGCGGAACGCTCCACGCCCAGAAATGCCCGGGGGCTCGCCTTGCGCTGGGCGGCAGTATCAGTCATCAGGCCTCGGCTCCGCTTCGACGTTCTGCCCTTCATAGCGCCTGATGCGCCCCGATGTCATCGGCTGATCGCGGCGGCGCATGGCAGCCGAAGCGCGAATCCGGAGCAGGAACCGCGTTTCAGGGCTTTTCGATGCGGATAACCTGCGGCTTGCCGACGATGTAACCATCGCTCTCCATCGCCTTGACGGCGTTTCGGATCGAAAGCTCGGTGGTGGCGTGGGTGACCATGATGATGGTCTTGGTCGGCGCGTCGCGCTCGCCATTGGCCGAATGCTGCACGATCGATTCGAGCGAGATCTGGTTGTCGGCCATGCGCCTGGCAATCGCCGCGATCACGCCGATCCGGTCGGCCACCCGCATGCGGATGAAATAGCCGCCCTCATGGCTGCGCATGCGCGCCCGCTTGTAGGGCTCCAGCGATTTCGCCGGCCGGCCGAGCGCCGGCACTGTCTGCGCACCGGGGCGCGACTTGGCGATGTCGGCGATATCGCCAAGCACGGCGGAGGCCGTGGCATCGCCGCCTGCGCCCGGGCCGACCATCAGCAAGTCGCCGAGAATATCGGATTCGATCGCCACCGCATTGGTGACCCCGTCGACCTGGGCGATCACGGTATCATGCGGCACCATGGTCGGATGCACGCGCTGCTCGATGCCGCCGCCGGTGCGCTGGGCAACGCCCAGGAGCTTGATGCGATAGCCGAGTTCGGCCGCCGCGCGGATATCGTCCTGGGTGATGTTGGAGATACCCTCGAGATAGATATCGTCGCAGGAGATCTCGCAGCCGAAGGCAAGCGAGGTAAGGATCGCGAGCTTGTGGGCGGTGTCATTGCCGTTGATGTCGAAGGACGGATCGGCCTCGGCATAGCCGAGCCGCTGGGCTTCCTTGAGGCAGTCCTCGAAGGACAGCCCTTCCTTCTCCATCCGCGTCAGGATGTAATTGCAGGTGCCGTTCATGATGCCGTAGACGCGGGTCATGGTGTTGCCGGTGAGCGATTCGCGCACGGCCTTGATCACCGGAATGCCGCCGGCGACGGCTGCCTCGAAATTCAGCAGCACGCCCTTTTCCTCGGCGAGTGCCGCGAGCGCCACGCCGTCTTCGGCGAGCAGCGCCTTGTTGGCGGTCACGACATGGATGCCCCGCTCCAGCGCCGCGTTCACCGCATCCTTCGCGGCCCCGCTCGCGCCGCCGATGAGCTCGACCAGCACGTCGATGTCGCCCTCGCGCGCCATCGCCGCCGGATCGTCGTACCATGTGGCCGAGGTGACATCGATGCCGCGATCCTTGGTGCGGTCGCGCGCCGATACTGCCGTCACCGTAATGGCGCGGCCGCAGGCCGTGGCGAGGTTTTCATGTCGCTCGCTGATGATGCGCACAAGCGAGGCGCCGACGGTTCCAAGACCGGCGACGCCGATTTTCAGGGCATCTGCCATGGGGTATTCCTACTGACCCGAATTTCACGTTCGGACGCAAGCGTCCGCGCTTCATTTAGATCGTTTCGCCAGCAAATGGAACATTCTGAGGCGGGAAATTTGGAAGGGCCAGCACAGGGACGATCTTGCCCGAGTGGGCGCACGCTTCTGCTCCACCGTTGCGGCAGACGAGCACGTTTGCTGAGCGCGCGAGTTATTAACGGTCTCGACCAGATCGCCAACGGTTTTGCTCGAGAGCAGATATTCATCCATGATCATCACGTCAAATTCCTCCTCAAGGGCCATCCCCAGTTCGAGAATATCGAGTGAATTGATGCCGAGACCGTTCAAAGTAGCGTCTGTGTTCACCTCGTCTTCGGCAGATCCAATAACGGCTACGATTGTCTTCTTCACACGACTGAAGGTGTCACTCATTCGCCGATCCTCGTTATCTTTTCTGGAACCATGTTGCGAAGAACCGAGTGTCGACCCGCTATGGGCTCAGCGTCATAACCCAATTGGGGTATGCGCAGCGACACAGAACCAAGAATGGACAAGTCGGATTTATTGATTGCAACTACATGTCGGTATATACCTAGAGATGTAGACAGCCAACTCAGCCAGCTCCAACGTCTGAAAAGCAACGAAAATGGTATCAGGTTTGCATGAAAAGAAAGTACCCGAAATTTTACTCAAGAAGTTGCATGGAAAAAAGATATTTCAATATCTTAAACTGAGGTCCTTTTGTAAGAATGCTCCATCTAAATTCCAAACAGATCGTCAACATCTCTGTTTTAATTTCGCCTTCATTAAATACAGAGGTGCCGGAGGCCACATAGAACAAATTTTGCCTTCCTACCTTTACTTGCAGGGGCATTGACACTGACCTGCCGACGCCTTTCTTCCTGAACATAGAAGTATTAATTGGAGAACTCTGATATGGATATCGAGCTATTTAGCAGGATATTGCAGGGTCTGTATTCTCCATCGACTTCTCAATTTGATGAAAATTCAATGATAAGCGATGAGATAGCCCGGTTCTCAGGTGTTTCGGGCATGACCATCTTGAAATACAACGGCAGGCAACATCAGTATCAGCTCCAGGAGTCGAGCAGAATCTATCGCAAGGAGACCGATACCTTCTCCGGGTTGTCAGCCAAGTATGGCGCGTTCGAATTGAGGGCGCTTAGGCGCTTGCTACGGCAACAACAGTACATTCCCATGACCGATGCCGAAATGTGGCCTGATGAGCCCGGACTCCTTGAAACAGAGATGTTCGTCGAGACAAGCAAAATCTTCGGTGTCGGAAGACGTTTTGCAGTCAACATGTCTGGAGCGAGCGATTGGAATTCGGGGTTTGTCATGCATGTCGATCATCGTAAAACCGACATCTCTCCCGAAAGCCTGCGTGCGGCAAGCCTCATTGCTCCTCACTTGGCCTCCGCCCTCGCGCTAGAGCAGATGAACAATGTTCTGCGCAAGCAATACGCAGTGATGCTTGAGCTGCTTGACAGCATGGATATCGGCGTGTGCATCGTCAGCCAGAATGGTGATGTCATTATCGAGAATAGGAAGGCAAGCGCGGTTTTCGCGGATCAAGATGGCATTTCAAAAAAAGACGGCAAAATCGTTGCGTACCCGCAAGCTTCCAACGGGGAACTGAGGCGGCGTATCACCCAAACCGCACTGACGGCGATCGGCCAAGCAAGCTTGCCACGCAATGCAATGGTCATCACCAAGCGCTCCCTCCGATCACCCTATTGGATAGAAATCTCGCCGTTTGGGCATGCTGGCAATGACCTGGAAAAGAATCTTCGGGGAGCCCTTATTCGGATCGTTGATAGCGATCGCAAGCCCAAATTCAAAGTCGAGCCATTTGCGAAAATGGTCGGATTGACCTCTGCGGAAATCGAAATTGGTCAACTGATATGCTCGGGGTATTCTGCATCGGACATCGCCGACATCCGTGGCGTCTCAATCCACACCGCGCGCTCTCAAATCAAATCGATCCTGGCAAAGTCCGGATGTTCGAACCGCGTATTGTTTGTTGCCAAGGTAGCGAGCCTCAGTCAATTCTGAATTGAACTTCCCTGGTTCCGCACATATCAGCTGTCTTATTACATCTGCTCCGCTCACGCGGCCGGGCAGTGATGCCCTCGAAACCGACCGGCGACGCCGATTTGCAGGGCGTCTGCCATGGGTGTCGCCGGCAAATGGAACATTCCGAGCGGAGAAATTTGGAAGGACCAGCGTAGGACGGTCTCGCGCGGAGACATTCACGCGCCTGCTTCACCTTCGCTGTGAACGAATACTTCCACCGGGTCCGCGACTTGCGAATAGTGGGCCTGCGATTTGTGTATAGTCTTGACCAGATCGCCAACGGTGGCACTGGAGAAAAGATCTTCATCCATAATCACCACAGCGAACTCGTCCTCGAGAGCCAGGCCCAGCTCGAGGATATCGATCGAGTTGATGCCCAGATCGTCCAGCGTGGCCAGTTCGACGACGTCGCGCTCGGCCGAGCCGATGACGGCGATGATCGTTTTCTTTACCCGGCCAAAGGTTTCATACATCCGCAGTTCCTCCGCTTGAAGCCCTGCCGCGAGCGCCGGCTTCGCCCGCCAGCCAGGCAAATTCCCAACGTGAACCATTCCCGCAAGGTTTCTCTTGTTATTCATGATAGCGCTACCACTCCTGATTTAAAAGAGGATTCTTTCCCAACGATAAATTAAATCTCGTCAGAGGAATGCGGTATTGGTTATGAACCTGTCATGAACATTGGGCGATCAGGAAAGCGTTCCGCCTTCCTGATCGAACCGCGAGAAAGGGGCGTGCCTTTCCGCTACACTACCGATGCGCCTTCAACGACACGATGTTGTCGGGCGCGACCTCAGTGGTGGCGAAGAAGCGCTTGAGGTTGCGCGCGGCCTGGCGGATGCGGTGCTCGTTTTCGACCAGCGCGATGCGCACATGATCATCGCCCTGCTCGCCGAAGCCAATGCCGGGGGCAACGGCGACATCAGCTTTTTCCACCAGCAGCTTGGAGAATTCGAGCGAGCCCATTTCGGCAAATGGCTCCGGGATCTTGGCCCAGGCAAACATGGTCGCCGCCGGCGGGGTCACCTGCCAGCCGGCCTTGGCGAAGCTTTCGACCATGACGTCGCGGCGCTTGTGATAGATCGAGCGGACTTCCTGGATGTCCGAGCCATCGCCGTTCAGCGCGTGGGTGGCGGCAACCTGGATCGGGGTGAACGCGCCGTAATCGAGATAGGACTTCACGCGCGCGAGCGCCGAAATCAGCCGCTCATTGCCAACGGCGAAGCCCATGCGCCAGCCCGGCATGGAATAGGTCTTGGACATAGAGGTGAACTCGACCGCCACATCCTTGGCGCCCGGCACCTGGAGCACGGAGGGCGGCGGCGCGCCATCGAAATAGATTTCCGAATAGGCGAGATCGGAGAGCACGATAAGCTCGTGCTTCTTCGCGAAGGCCACGACCTCGCGGTAGAAATCGAGACTCGCCACCTGCGCGGTCGGGTTCGACGGGTAGTTGAGCACCAGCGCGATCGGCTTGGGGATCGAGTGCTTCACCGCCCGCTCGACCGGCCCGAAAAAGCTGTCATCCGGCTCGACCGGGATCGAACGGATCACGCCGCCGGCCATCAGGAAGCCGAAGGCGTGGATCGGATAGGTCGGGTTCGGGCAAAGGATCATATCGCCGGGGGCGGTGATCGCCTGCGCCATATTGGCAAAGCCTTCCTTGGAGCCGAGCGTGGCGACGATTTCGGTCTCCGGGTTCAATTTGACGCCGAAACGACGGGCATAATAACCGGCCTGGGCGCGGCGCAGGCCGGGAATGCCCTTGGACGAAGAATAGCGGTGGGTGCGCGGATCGCGCACGACCTCGCACAGCTTGTCGACCACGGATTGCGGGGTCGGAAGATCGGGATTGCCCATGCCAAGGTCGATGATATCGGCGCCCGCCGCTCGCGCGCTCGCTTTCAAACGGTTGACCTGTTCGAAAACGTATGGCGGCAGTCGCCTGACCTTGTGGAACTCTTCCATCTTCTTCCTCTTGGAACACTGGGTTGAACGATCCTTGCCTTTCGAAGGATCGTCGAAACGAGAGCAGGAAAAACCGCCCTTACGCAACAATCAACTGCACTTGCGTCGATTTTGCGGCAGAAATCCTAATACTCTGTTTCATCCTTGCCACAGGACGGGCCGAGAACGGAGGCTTTTGGAGGATTATTGTGGGGCGGGAATGCCGGCCAGTCCGTCGAGCTTGGTCGTCATGGTCGCGACCTCTTCATCGGTAAACTGGGGATAGGCCGCCGTGCCGGTATCGCAGACATCCGGCTCGCCGCAGGTGGTGGAGCAGGCGGCAAGAAGCGAGGCCGCCGCCACAAGGGTTACACTCAAGATCATCCGGCCGAATTTCATCGCATCTCTCCTGTCGCCGCGGCGGCGCAAATCAGTCGCCGGCAAATCTGCCCGGTTTGGCGGCCGGGTGCAAGCAGGTCAGTCTTCCGTTCGCCCCTCGCCTTCCCGGTCACGCTCGTAGCGATGGGAGACCGGAAGCGGCGGAAGCCAGGATTCGCGCCGGATCGTCCATAGTTCATAGGTCGGCTTGAAGCGGTCGGGCTGATCGAACGTGCCGAGATTGATCTCGATTTCATCACCGCTCACGGCATAGACCGGCGAACCGCAGGTCGGGCAGAAATACCGGTCTTCGAAGCAACTCGCCTCGCCCGCAATGCTGACGGCGGTCTCGGGGAAGATCGCGGCCGCCTGAAACGGCGCGCCGTGATGCTTGCGGCAATCGAGGCAATGGCACACGCCTACCCGATAGGGCTCGCCCGACACCGCTATCCGTACCCTGCCGCAAAGGCATCCGCCCGTTATCCATTCCATGATCTCGTCTCCTCGTTGGCGTCCACCCCTTGCAAGTGGCACTTGAAAGGCTAAAACGCATTCCCATGCAGTTCGATCCTCCCTTGATAGCGGCAACGCTGATCCGGCGCTACAAGCGCTTCCTGTTCGATGCCGTCCTGGAGGAAACCGGCGAGGCGATCACCGGCTCATGCCCCAATACCGGCTCGATGCTCGGGCTCAACACGCCCGGCTCGCGAATCTGGCTGTCGCGCAATGATGACGGCAAGCGCAAATATCCCCACCGTTTCGAACTGATCGAGGCCGATGGCACTGTGGTCGGCGTCAATACCGGGCTGCCGAACCGGCTTGCCGAAGAGGCGATCGCCCTGGGGATGGTGGATGATTTTGCCGATTATACCCTGATCCGGCGCGAGCAGAAATATGGCCGCCAGAGCCGGATCGACCTGCTGCTGTCGGCCGATGACCGGCCCGACCTTTACATCGAGGTCAAGAATGTCCACTTCATCCGCACGCCCGGCCTTGCCGAATTTCCCGATACGCCGACGGCGCGTGGAACCCGGCATCTGGCCGAGCTTGCGGATATGGTCGCGGCTGGAAAACGGGCGGCGATGGTCTACCTGATCCAGCGCGACGATTGCGAACGCTTCGCCATCGCCGCCGATCTTGACCCGGTCTATGCCGAGGCTTTCAAATGCGCGCGTCGCGCCGGCGTCGAGGCCTTTGCGATAAAATGCAATGTATCCCGTGACAGCATCACGCCAGATGGTACAGTATTGGTTGATAACATGTAAGCGCACACGCTAGGGCGGTGCGGAGGATGACCATGGTAAATTACGCCGATGCGGCAACAGCGCCGCTGAAGAATGACGGCACGATCCGCCTTTATGATGAAGCAGGCTTCGAAAAGATGCGCCAGGTCTGCCGCATCACCGCCGGCTGCCTCGACAGCCTCGCCGACCTGATCAAGCCGGGCGTCACCACCGAGGAGATCGACCGCCACGTGCTGCAGTACGGCCTCGATCACGGCGTGGTTCCGGCAACGCTCGGCTATCGCGGCTACAAATATTCAAGCTGTACCTCGATCAACCATGTCGTCTGCCACGGCATGCCCAATGCCAAGCCGCTGCGCGAGGGCGACATCATCAATGTCGACGTTACCTATATCCTCGACGGCTGGCACGGCGATTCGAGCCGGATGTATCCGGTGGGGCAATTGAAGCGGGCGGCCGAACGGCTCTTGGAAGTGACCTACGAATCGCTGCTGCGCGGCATTGCAGCGGTGAAGCCCGGCGCGCGCACCGGTGCCATCGGCGAGGCGATCCAGACCTATGCCGAAAGCGAACGCTGCTCGGTGGTCCGCGATTTCTGCGGCCACGGCGTCGGCCGGCTGTTCCACGACGCGCCGAATATTCTGCATTACGGCCGCAAGAACGAGGGACCGGAGCTGAAGGAAGGCATGATCTTCACCATCGAGCCGATGCTCAACCTCGGCAAGCCCCATGTGAAGGTGCTGAATGACGGCTGGACCGCGGTGACCCGCGACCGCTCGCTTTCGGCCCAGTACGAGCACACCGTCGGCGTCACCAGCGATGGCTGCGAGGTGTTCACGCTGTCGCCCGGCGGCTACGACCGTCCGGGTCTGACGCCGGCGCTTTAGGCCGTTTCAGGATTGGAACCGATGTTGCCTGCTATCGCTCCAGGAGCCGCATGAAGAAACCGCCCGCCAAAGGCAACCCAGCCGGCCTTGAAGAAGACGGCCCCGACGAGCGGACGTTCTTCGCCGATCAGCCGCCCGAACGCCCGTTTCGCGGCGGCGATATCCGTGACAAGACGCCAAGCCATGTCCTCGGCCATCGCGACCGGCTGCGCGCCCGTTTCAGGGAAAGCGGGGCGAACGCGCTCGCCGATTACGAAATCCTCGAATTGCTGCTGTTCCGGCTGATCCCGCGCCGCGATACCAAGCCGATCGCCAAGGCGCTGATCGAGCGGTTCGGCTCGCTTGGCGGCGTGTTCGGCGCGCCGGCGGAACTGCTGCAGGAGGTCCCGGGCATCGGTGAGACCGTCGCTTTCGACCTTAAATTGATGTCAGCGCTAGCCCAGCGCAGCCTGAAGAGTTCGCTGAAGGACCGCCCGATTCTGGGCTCATGGTCGTCGGTGATCGATTATTGCAATGCGGCCATGGCGCACGAGACCCGTGAACAGTTCCGCATCCTGTTCCTCGACAAACGCAACAAGCTGATCGCCGACGAAATCCAGGGCATCGGCACGATCGATCATACGCCCGTCTATCCGCGCGAGGTGATCAAGCGGGCGCTGGAACTGTCGGCCACGGCAATCATTCTTGTCCACAATCATCCCTCCGGCGACCCGACCCCTTCGCGCGCGGATATCGACATGACCCATATGATCATCAACAGCGCCAAGCCGCTCGGCATCACGGTGCATGACCACATCATCATCGGCAAGGATGGCTATGTCAGCTTCAAGGGCTTAAAGCTCATCTGAGGCCATGGACTCGGCATGCAGCTTGTGGCTGTATGTAATGAAAACATCACGGAGCGGGACCATATTGCGCCGCAAACTCCGCGCTGTTGCGGCGCGGGAACCATTTCACGTAAAGCATTTCGCATGTCAGGCGGAATCATCCGGCGACGGCGGACATGCGGCAGAACAAGTTGATTGTGCCTCCCGGCACATGTCTCGGCATCTGAATAACCAAATCGGGGTGATTTCATGAATTCTTACGATCTGGTCGTCATCGGCAGCGGTCCGGCCGGCCGGCGCGCCGCGGTGCAGGCCGCCAAGCTCGGAAAGACGGCGCTCGTCATCGACAAGGGCTCTCAGGTAGGGGGCGTATCCGTCCACACCGGCACCATCCCCTCCAAGACGATGCGCGAAACCGTGCTGAACCTCACCGGTTGGCGCGAGCGCGGCTTCTACGGCCGCTCCTACCGGGTCAAGCAGAAGATCACCGCCGACGACCTGCGGGCCCGCCTGATCAAGACGCTGGATTACGAGATCGACGTTCTGGAATGGCAGTTCGAGCGCAACCGCGTCGAGCAGGTGCGCGGCTTCGCTCATTTCGTCGATGCCCATACAATCGAAATCGAGAAGGACAGCGGCGAGATCCAGCGGGTTCATGCCGAAGCGGTGCTGATCTCGGTCGGCACGCGGCCATACCGCCCGCCGAACGTGCCCTTCGACGGCCAGACGGTGATGGACAGCGACGAGCTGCTGAACATCAAGGCGATCCCGCGCTCGATGATCGTCGTCGGCGCCGGCGTGATCGGCATCGAATATGCCACCATCTTTTCCGCGCTCGATACCCAGGTGATCGTGGTCGAGCCGCGCGACAGCATGCTGGATTTCATCGACCGCGAGATCCGCGACAATTTCGCCGCCCAACTGCGCGACCGCAATGTCAAGCTGCTGTTTGGCGCGGGCGCTGACAAGGTGGAGAAGATCGCCGACGGCAAGGCCCGCGTCACACTGTCCAACGGCCGGGTGCTGATGGCCGAATCGGTGCTGTTTGCCGCCGGCCGCCAGGGCGCGACCGACACGCTGAACCTGCAGTCCGTGGGGCTGGAGGCCGACCGTCGCGGCCGCATCAAGGTCGATCCGATCACCTTCCAGACCGATGTGCCGCATATCTACGCCGCCGGCGACGTGATCGGCTTCCCTGCCCTTGCCTCGACCTCGATGGAACAGGGCCGCATCGCCGCCCGCCACGCCGTGGGCGCGGAGGCCGAGGAGCCGCCGCAATTCTTCCCCTACGGCATCTATGCCGTGCCGGAAATGTCGACCTGCGGCATGACCGAGGAGGAAATTCAGGAACGCGGCATCGCCTATGAATGCGGCATCGCCTTCTTCCGCGAAACCTCGCGCGGCCACATCATGGGCATCCAGAACGGCCTTCTGAAGATGATCTTCTCGCTGAAGACCCACCGTCTGCTCGGCGTCCATATCGTCGGCGAAGGCGCGACCGAACTGATCCACATCGGCCAGGCGGTGCTGAACCTCAAGGGCACGGTGGAATACTTCGTCGAGAACACGTTCAACTATCCGACCCTTGCCGAAGCCTACAAGATCGCCGGCCTCGACGCCTCCAACAGGATCGCGATGCTGGAGGCCGCCGAGCAGAGCGAATAGGCCATGTTCGACGCGCTGCTGGCCGAATGGCGGCTAATCCCCGATGGCGCGCCGATCGTGACAGCCACCGGCGCGTTGCTGCCGGTGCTCCGCGACGGCCGGCCAGCGATGCTGAAGCGGTTCACCGATCCGGAGGAAGCCATCGGTGCCACCCTGCTCAAATGGTGGGACGGCGATGGCGCAGCCCGCATTTTCGCCGAAGCCGACAATGCGATCCTGATGGAACGGGCGACGGGTTCAGTATCGCTGACCGCCTTGTCGCTTTCCAGCGAGGATGATCGCGCCTGCCGCCAGATCTGCGCAACTGCCTCAAGGCTGCATGCCGACCGCCCTGCCCCTTTGCCCCCGCTGACGCCGCTCGACCGCTATTTCCGGGCGCTGCTGGAGGCGACGCCCGGCAAACACCCATTCCTCGACCGGGCCGCGGACGAGGCGCGCCGCCTGCTGAGCGACCCGCAAGACCTCCGCCCGCTGCACGGCGACCTGCACCACGGCAATATTCTGGATTTCGGTGAACGCGGCTTCCTCGCCATCGATCCCAAGGGGCTTTACGGCGAGCGCGCCTTTGACTTCGCCAATACCTTCTGCAATCCGGATATCGATGTCCCGGACGCCGTCATCGCGCGCGATGAGAGCCGCTTCGACCGCCGTCTGGACATTGTCGCAGCGGACGCCGATCTCGACCGGACACGCCTTCTCCGCTGGATTATTGCCTGGTGCGGCCTCTCCGCAGTCTGGTTCCTGCGGGATGACGATCCCAGGGCCGACATTCCGCTGACCGTCGGAAGGCTCGCGCTCGAACGGCTTGCGGAAGACTGACGGTCGAGAAACATTGAAAATGGACAGGCAACAAAAAACCCGCCCGGGCGAACCGGGCGGGCTTTAAATTCACGAAGCCGCAGGCTTATTCGGCGCTGTCGTCGGCCTTCTTTTTCGGCGCGGCCTTTTTCTTCGGCGCGGGCTTCTCGTCGCCGTCGGCATCAGCCTTGGCAGCAGCAGCCTTCTTCGGAGCGGCCTTCTTGGCAGGCGCCTTCTTGGCGGCAGGCTTCTCAGCCTCTTCGGAAGCCGCATCATCTTCGGACTTGGCTGCGGCCTTCTTCGGCGCGGCCTTTTTCTTGGCGGCAGGCTTCTCGTCAGACTTCTTGGTCGCTCCAGCAACCTCGTCGTCGTCGTCCGCCATCAGCTCTTCCTTGGAGACCGTGACATCCTTGACGTCGATGCCTTCGAGCAGGTGGTCGACCACCTTTTCCTCGAAGATCGGCGCGCGCAGCGAAGCCTGGGCGCCGGGGGTTTCGCGGAAGAACTTCAGGATTTCCTGCTCCTGGCCGGGATACTGGCGCATCTGGTCGTAAAGCGCGCGCTGCATTTCCTCGTCGGAAACCTGAACGCCGGCCTTCTCGCCGATTTCGGACAGCACCAGGCCGAGACGAACGCGACGTTCGGCAAGCTTGCGGTATTCGCCGCGCGCTTCCTCTTCCGTAGTGTCCTCATCCTCGAAGGTCTTGCCCGAACGCTCCAGATCGGCCTGGACCTGACGCCAGATGTTCTCGAACTCGGCTTCAACCAGCGACTGCGGCGCTTCGAAGGCGTACTGCTCGTCAAGCTGATCGAGGATCTGACGCTTGACCTTCTGACGGGTGAACTGGTTGTACTGACCGACGATCTGCTCGCGCACGAGTTCGCGGAGGCGATCGGCCGATTCAAGGCCCAGCTTTTCGGCCAGCGCGTCGTTGATCTCCAGCTCGCCGGCGGAGGCAACTTCCTTCACGGTGACGTCAAACACGGCTTCCTTGCCGGCGAGATGGGCTGCCGGATAGTCTTCCGGGAAGGTGACCTTGATCTGCTTCTCGTCTTCGGCCTTGACGCCGACGAGCTGCTCCTCGAAGCCGGGGATGAAACGGTTGGAGCCGAGCACGAGCTGCGAATCGGTGTCGGCGCCGCCCTCAAAGGCTTCGCCGTCGATCTTGCCGACATAGTCTATGGTGACGCGGTCGCCATTGGCGGCCTTGCCCTTCTTGGTCTCGTATTCGCGGGCATTCTCGGCAACCGCCTTGACCTGCTCCTCGACTTCCTCATCGGAGATGTCGACGACCGGGCGCTCGACCTTCAGGCCGTCGGTCGGCTGCAGTTCGAACTTCGGCAGAACCTCGTAGGATACCGTGAATTCAAAATCGAGCTCGCCGTTCAGGACCTTGTTGGCCTCGCCCTCATCCTCGGTCATGTCGACCTTCGGCTGGCCAGCGGCGCGTTCGCCGCGCTCGGCGATCACGGCCTGCGGCTTTTCCTGCAGTGTCTCGTTGACGATTTCCGCCATGATCGACTTGCCGTAAAGCTTCTTGAGGTGCGACATCGGCACCTTGCCCGGACGGAAGCCGTTGATGCGAACCTTGTCCTTGGCATCCGCCAGGCGTTCGTTCATGCGCGCCTTCAGATCATCCGCAGGAACTGTGATCTTGATTTCGCGCTTCAGCCCTTCGGCGAGCGTTTCGGTTACCTGCATATCCATACCTTCATTTCATATCGGCTTGAAAGCCGTTGGGTTACATGCGCAAACGCGGCGTCATGGCCGGGCGCGACTTCTTGCAATATCCTCGGCATTTTGACAAGCTTTTCCGGGCTTGGGCAAAATGGCGCCAGGGCGTCTCCCTGCCGGACGTGTCGTTTTCGACGCCCTGGCGGTCACCCTGAAAGCGGCTTGGTGCCCCCGGCAGGATTCGAACCCGCGACCCTCTGATTACAAATCAGATGCTCTACCAACTGAGCTACAAGGGCATTGGGCATGCCAACTATCAGATTTGGCCCTGCTGTAAAACGAAAAAATCATCTATTTCGTCGCTATTTTGGCGCAGCCGGAAAGATCGGCGGCGCGAGGGGCTTGCAAATCGCGGCCCGCTCGGGTGATCTGGCCCCCGCGCCAAACCCGAACGGAAAAGCGATATGCCCAAGACCACACCCGCCCTGTGCTTTCTCTCCTCCGGAACCGAAGATGCCGAGGTGGCTTTATCCGAACTGACACAGCTTTATGGCAATGTTGCGCCGGAAGAAGCGGAATACATCGTGGCGCTCGGCGGCGACGGCTTCATGCTGCAGACGCTGCATGAATACATGAACTCCGAAACCCCGGTCTACGGCATGAACCGCGGTTCCGTCGGCTTCCTGATGAACGAGTATTCGACCGTCGATCTGCTCGGCCGTCTGGCGATCGCAGACATGAACGAGCTGCGGCCGCTGCGCATGACCACGCGCAATGCCGACGGAACCTCTTCGATCGCGCTGGCGATCAACGAGGTCTCGATGCTGCGTCAGTCCCACCAGGCGGCCAAGCTGCAGGTCAGCGTTGACGGCAGGGTGCGCCTGCCGGAGCTTGCCTGCGACGGCATACTGGTCGCAACGCCCGCCGGCTCAACCGCCTACAATCTCTCCGTCCACGGACCGATCATCCCGCTGGAAGCGCCGCTTCTGGCGATAACCCCGGTCAGCGCCTTCCGCCCCCGTCGCTGGCGCGGCGCGCTTCTGCCCAACACCGCCGTCGTCGATATCGCGGTGCTGGAGCCGGAAAAGCGGATCGTCAACGCCTTCGCCGACCACACCGAGGTCAAGCACGTGCTCCATGTCCGCATCGAACAGGACCCCGAAGCCCGCGCCAAGGTGCTCTCCGACCCGAACCGCTCATGGTCGGAACGGATTCTGGCGGAGCAGTTTTCGGATTAGCGATACCATAGCCGTCCCGTTCGATCGCCACCCCTGCGCGGTCTTCGTGCCACTTGGAATGAGCGATGGAACCTTGCCGACAATAGACAACCCGTTCGGCACAAGGTTGCCACCCATGTCTTAGGTACAATCTGTTACCGATGTCTTCGGGCTGTACAATGGAATCAATGGCGACCCCTGCAGGATTCGAACCTGCGACCGTCGGCTTAGAAGGCCATGGCGCAATCCAGATAATTCAGAGTATATGCGGCGTTTTCCTGTAAACCGCGATCTATGAAAACATTGACGAATTCATAGCTTGTGTAAACCTATTTCGCCATAATGGCATGGCTGGCGAGCCCGCATAGTCGTCGGCCTGAAACGCTGCCATGAGTACTGCGGCGACCGCTATATCGGGTAGACAAATCGGGGTTGCATTGAAATGCGTGGAGGCGTTCTGCCGCCGCTGTTTCCGACCGTCGCTCCTGAGTATCCGCGCTATTCACGCACCCGACAGCCCGGCGGCAAATATGCCGAGTGGCCATCGAATCTGAAAGAGCCTCGCCGCACCCACCATCGAAGTGAGTGACGAAGACTTCAGGCCGGGTATCGCTCCTCAGACCGAAGTCAGCGCGCGCGGGCCTGAACTTTACAATTTTCAATCATCCTTCGAGAGATCGATGATAGTGCCACAGCTGTGCAGCAAACGCGGGCTTGAAAAATACCCGTTCTCATCGTCCACAGTGACCTCAAAAGCCGCGACACCGGCGAATCGGGATGCCATTGCATCCACGGTCCGTTCGGCTGCGGCGGCGGAACTGGCCTCCCTCATTTCACCGGGCGTCAGGCTTCCCCTCTTCCCTTTCTTGAAAGGCATGATGATGATCTTCTGTTTTTCTGACATTTCGACTCTCCGTTAATTTCGTTCTTGTTTCGTTCTCCTATTTTAATATGTCAACAGAGTCTCTTCTAACCTTCAAGAACGGTCGAGGAATCGGCTCTGCAGACAGATGCCCTGCCGTCAGTCTGTTCGGCAGTATCTTGAGCGCGTCTTATCCTCGGCGCAGCCATAACCTCACCAGAGCGCCGTTGGTCAAAGCCGATCGGCCGACGCCGTGCGGTCGCTTTCGATCAGCCAAGCCGCAGCAACTGGTCCAGCAGGTGATCAGTCTTGATTTCCTCGCCGCTCAGCGCCATCGCGACCAACTCTGCCCCGATGACGGGCAATGCGAGTACCGCGTCAGGCTTTACCCGGCGCATCCGGTCCATGTTGTGCGCATCATTAACTGCCAGCAAGGTTCGCACGTCCGGATTGATGTCCTTGGCTGCAAGCGAGACAAAGGCATTGTCGGAATCGCTGTCTTGCAGCGCCAACACGGCTCGCGCCTGGCTCACCCCGGCACTTTCGAGCACCTCGCTATTGGTCGCATCGCCGACGATCAGATCATCGGGCGGCTCGATACCAGCTTGTGGGGCTGTGGCCCATATCGCGGTTACCTGTGTTCCGCGCTTTTCCAACGATTTGACCACGTTGCGGGCCAGCGCATTCTGGCCTGCGACGATAATATGACCGGTGCGTTTCATATGCTTCTTCCTGGGTTGCAGCAGGCTCATCATCCGCCTGTTGATCACCGGGCCGGCGATCGTCGTCAGCGAGGTGGCAAAAACCACCAGTCCGAGAACGATCAGTGACATGGTGAAAAGCCGCGCGTCGTCGGTGTGCGGGGTAATGTCGCCGTAACCGACCGTAGACATGGTGACGACGGTGAAATATAGCGCCGCGTCGAAATTTCCGATTGCAGGCGAGAATCCCTTGCCGAGAACGTAGCTGCCAAGCACGCCGTACCCCATGGTGAGGAGGATGCCCACGAGCGCGAACAGGGTTCCGATGGTAAGGCTGGCCCGGTGAAAACTCTGCCGCGTCAGCAAAAGCGAGATCAGCAGTAGCACGCTATAAGCGACCAATGCGGTGTTGGGATCCGAGTGCAAGAGAAGCTGCATGACGAGCGATGCTGCCGTCATCAGAAGCGTCAGCACCCAGGCCAGTCGCGATCGCCAGAGCAGCCCGATCGACAACAGCGTCAATAGCCCGCCGACCAATTCCTGCGAGACGCCGCGTATCGCCAGCGCCTTGAAGCCTACAGACAGGCCGCTGAGGTCACTCGCTGGAACGGGCAACACGGAAATCAGGCTCTGAAGCGATCCGAACGCCGGCAATAATTGCAGCAAGCCACCGATACCGATGGCAAGTGCCAACGGAACATGGGGAAACCACGATCCGATGTGCATTGAGCGCCAGTGTCTCCCCCTGACTATTCTCGCCCAGAACGGACGATAGCTCTGCCCCATGCAGAAAACTCCATTCTCACACGTTCAATTCATGGATCTAGGGTTCCCGCAGCCGCTGGTACGCTGATGCACCTCGTGGGCCGCTTATCAAGCTTCATAGCAAAGCGTTCAAAAACAGTCACGCAGCCAGTTTGAAGCGCACTTGCGCCTCGACCGCATGCGCGAGAGACTTCGCGCATTAGCGGCCGTAAGAGCTGTTGTCAGAACGAAAGCGCCAGCTTAGCCTGTTGTCAAAAAAAACAAAATACCAAGGAGTTAGATTGATATGACCATCCGGCTGTCAAAGTCCTTTACGGTGCTTGCCATTGCCTTTTTTGCTTCGCTCGTGGCATTCGGCAACATCACGGATTACGGATCCAATTTCGCTTTTGTCCACCACGTTTTCCTGATGGACACGATTTTTCCGGAGTCATCGATCAAGTATCGCGCAATTGAATCCGAAGCGCTCCATCATGCGGGGTACATCTTCATTATTGCGCTGGAGACACTCACCGCCCTCCTTTGCTGGGTGGGCGGGTTTAAGATGCTCGCTGCCAGCGGCGGCTCCGCGAAAGAGTTTAACGCCCGCAAGAAATGGGCGATAGTCGGTCTGACCATAGGCTTTTTGACCTGGCAGGTTGGTTTCATGTCGATTGGCGGCGAATGGTTCGGCATGTGGATGTCCGGCCAATGGAACGGCGTGCCAAGTGCCTTCCGTTTTTTCATCACGATCATTGCCGTTTTGATTTACCTTGTTCTTCCCGATACGGATGATGCCGTCTAGTAAGAGCAGATCAAGCCCAGCGAAAACTCGACCAAGGTCGTCTCGCCCTTTTTCGCGAAGAGGGCGGTCCTCGCCTTAAAATTGGGCTAGCGTTGCTAGCGTATCGATGTCTTTGATCACCTGTTCCGCGAAGACCAACAGACAGTAGATCGCAGTTTACGTCAGTGTCGAATTTAGGGAAGTCGCTCACTGGCCCTCACCCGCCCTTCAGCGCCTTCAGCACCTGCATCAGTCCATCGGAAAGCCACACCCCGAACCCGGTCCCGGCCATGGCGGCGCCGAGGATATAACCCCGACCAATCTGCTTGATCTTCTGGTATTCGGCGACGAACTCCTCGGTTTCACCGAGGCGGTCTGAAAGCACCTTGTTCTGTTCAAGCAGACGTTCATTCTGATGCTCTACATGGTTCAGCCGATCATGGATTTCGTCATGGCTGGTCCGGTTTTCATCCACTTTCCGAATCAGAGCATCGAGCTTGCCCTGTACCTCTCCCAGATGACGAGCAAGATCGACCGTCATGTTCTGTCCTCATTTTTTTAGAATTGCGCGAAGCCCGGCAACGCCGGAGCCGACATAGAAGATCCACTGGATCATGTTCCCGGCCCAGTCATCGAGCGGTGCGGGAAAGGCTGCAATCGTCCAGGGCTGTGCATAGATGCAGTCTGGGCACCAGAGCATGTTGTAGAAGCAGACCGCCGCCCACCATATGGCAAGCGGCGCCAGAAATAAGCCGGCAAACAGCCAGAACCACGGCACGGCGAATTTGGCCTTACTGAGTTCCGCCATTTCCTGCGTTTCGGCAATGACCTGCCGCAGGTATTCGGCGGTCAGGTCAGCCTGGATCGTCTCGCGATCGTTCAGAGCCCCGGCGCGCATTTCGACCAGTTCGATGGCGCGGTCGACAATCCCGCCCGCACCGAGCTTCGCCAACCATGTCACGAGAACGGCGATCATATCTCCACCGTCCTGCCGGTCATGGTATTGAAACGCCGCGCGATGACATCACGATAGCGCCAGGCGAACCACGCTGCGGCAACAATGACGACGCCGCCGACAATCCAGCCGACCGGCAGGCCTGACGCCCAGGCGATAGCGCCGGAGGCCACGGCAGAGGCGCCGGACTTCTCCGCCGCATCCTTCAGCGCTGCCATGTCGCGCCTCAGCTGCGCAATCGTCGCCGGACCGATGATGCCGTCATTCTTCAGATGCGGGTGCGCCATCTGATAGGTCATCACGGCCGCTTTTGTTTTCTGCCCGAACCAGCCATCGATCTCGCCGGGATCCAAGCCGCGCTTCTTCAGCATCTCCTGGACGTCCCGAACCACGGGATCGCCGGTCTCGGGCGCGGTTTCGGTCGCCTCGCGCGCCACCCCTGCAGGCGCTGCTGTGACCGTGTCGACGCCGGTGTAGATGCCCTTTTCGAACATCAGCGCCTCTTCCTTGCGCCGGCGCACGAGGCCGGGCAGGCGCTTGCCCTTCGAGGTGTTATAGTGCGACCCGAGATGATCGGCAGCCTGCTTGATCTTTCCGGCCCGCCACAGCTTGCCGAACGTCCATTTGCTCACCACCCGGCCGCCGAGGTTATAGGCCGCGCTCGCCGCCGCATCCATCTGGCATTGCGTCCGGTCAGCCGGCGAATTGGCGACAACCTCACGGCCGTAGCCGGTATCGAGAACCACCTTCAGGATCCGTTCGGCATCATCATTGGCGATCGTCGTCTTGCCGGGCACGATTTTGGTAATACCGATCTTCGCCAGCTCCGCACGGCAATAGGGCGACGCCATCGTGAAGCCCGGCCCGAGCGTCGGCGTACCGGTCGGATCGAGATAGGCAGTGCGGGGATTGCCCTCATGCAGGCGCACGAAGGTTGCCCCCCGGCGCGAGACCGTGGTGATTTCCATTTCGATTGTCCTTTTGAAACAGGCCGTCAACGGCCCGAGATTATGGGGATTATTCCGCCGCCTCAGACATTTTGAGCGTTGGTGTGGCGGTTATCGTAAAGTGCTGCCCGGCGGGTCCTGGCGCCAATCTAGACCCCGCCGCGCCATGGCCGTGAGGCCATGGCCACCTCCCTGCCAGCGCGGAGACTAGTCCTCGCTGGAGGGAGGCGCGAAGATCGTCTCGTTTTCCAGCGAGCACCACGGCAGCGTCAGCAGGAGCGCCTTGGCCTCCGCCGCCTGATCGGGGTCGTCGACCACGCGCTTCGGCACGACCTCCATGCCGGTGAGCGTCACGGGATCACCCGGCGCGAACGCGTCGGCCGCATCGTTCAGGTTGATGCCGGCGCCAGGCGTGGCGTTGTCGATCGCGCGCGCGTCGATCAGGCCGGAGGCCGTTCCATTGAAGGCTTCGACGGCGGATTTCTGCGACAAGGTGAGGACGAACCAGTTCATCATCATGGGAGCTGCTCCTATGCTGCGAGTGCGTCTGTCGCGGCGATGTAGGCCGAGAACAGAATGTTGAGGTCGGAAACCTGTTGCGCGGTCAGGCCGGCGCCGCCATGCCCGATGGCGATGCGGCGGGCGGAATAGGTAAGGACGCTGCGCAGGTAATAGACAACCGATGTCGCCAGAGCCGATGAGGCGTTTGCGACGTCTACCGCCACCTGCGTTCCGGACTTGTACAGGCGAACGGTGTTCGCATCGGTCCGTGTCACAAGACTATAGCCCCGGCTATCCGTTATCATGCCGGACGTGGTAACGGCGCGCGCGGAGTTGACCCGGCCGGTCATCACGTTCGATGTATTGCGCGGAAACAGATTGTTCTCGGCGGCCGTGCCTCCTATCAGCGGGCTGCCGATTTCCGCCATATCGGTGACGTCCCAGGCGCCAAAGTGGCCGCTGTCGCGACCGAACTGCTGGGCCCCGTTGATAGGATCGAACCCGGTCGTCAGATGAGCGGATGCGCCGTCACCAAGCATGCCCACATAGGCGGTGAATGCCGGAGAGTTGACGAGCGCTGCCTTGTTGGTGGCCGGGTCGATCAGGTTGACTAGCGAAACCTTGCTGTCGTGTCCGCGCAACAGGTGCAGGAAGTCCAGCCGGGACCAGAGGCCGGCGGCGTTCAAGCCATCGACCAGAGTGTTGACGATGCTCTTGTAAGCCTCGGGGGCCTCAGCGCCGCCATCCGCGATGCCGGCCGCGAAATACGCTCGGGTCGCGGCCAGCAGGCCCCCGCCGCCCTCTGTCCGGGTGCCGCTAGCCAAGCTCAACCCAAATCCAAGACCGATCATCGCTGTGCTCCAATCACATCAAGTAAAGCCGTATCAATTTCAGCGGCTGCCGTTATCGATCCATCCGCGATCGCGGCAAGCACCGCCGCCCTGCGATCGAAGGTCGATTGCACGAACTCGCCGAGAGCTGTCGCCAGCGCAATCGCCTCTTCTGATCGCAGACGCGCGCCCCCCTTCTAGTTCTGCAGCGGTGCCACGAGGGTGTTCTGCATCAGCGCCGACCATGTGCCTACCGCAAGATCGCTGCCCGGCGTGTCATGACGCCAATCTAGACCCCGCCGCGCCATGGCCCTGAGGCTATGGCCACCTGCCTGCTATGCTTGCGCAGAAACCGCTGTTTCGAGTTCGGCCACGCTATCGCTCAGGTCGCGCACGGCCCGCCAAAGATATGCGATGAGCTGCAAGGCGGCGTCATCTGCAAGTGCCAGGTATGTTTCCCCTGATTTGTCCGGGACGGGCGTTTCCCGAACCAGGGCTGGATCGAACGCCAGCAAGTCTTGTGCAAGGAAGCCAAGACGATCACCCTCAGGAAGCCCGACCGGGATATCCTCTTTTCTCTGCCACCTGACCGGCGCAAGCGCCGCGAGGTTGAATTCGTTCGTATCCTCGACGACATCCTTGTATTTCGCATCGGACGGCAATGAATTGATCAGAACAAAATTGTTGCCGTCGATGCTGTAGTAAAAGCCGCTATCCCATGCGAACCGAACATTGTTCGAATAGATCATGGAAATCGAACTGCCCGTCGAAAACAACACTCTCTTGGCGCCTGGGGCGTGAATGTAATCGGAAGCTACTCTAGCCAAGGATGATAGAGAGGCACCACCAACTGCACTCGCATTTGCCGCCGTGCCGCCAACGGGGAGATAGCCTGAAAGCGCCGCTGACGATGCCGCCCCCAGCGTTGCCCGGGCCGCCGCCGCGTCCCCGTCGTCCAAAAGCCCCTGAATGAACGACGAGACGCCCAGCGCGCCAAGCGTCGCCGCCGCATTTGTGCTCTCCAAGAGTTCCTGGGCAAATGCCGAAACGCCGAGCGTGGTCAAAGCCGTGCTGGCGTTGCCGGCGGCGAGTAGCGATCGCGCATAGGCGGTCAGCGCGGTTAATCCGGCCGAACCTTCGCCGCTGAAATACGGAAGTTTGTCGGCCGCCGGGACGAGGCCGGAGAGCGCGGAAAGCGAGGCATTGTCGAGCCGCCGAATATAGTCCGCCAGCGCCACCGCATTGGCAATCACCTGGTTGGCGTCATCCTGCCGCTGCAGAGCATAGGCATAGGTGCCGGAAGCGCCGACCCATTCGACTGCCGCCGTGATCGCGGTATCGCTGTCGACGCTTGCGATCGGCAGCGGATTGCCGGCGGCCTGAGGATAGACCACGCCGCCGGCGATCAGCGCCGTTGCCCAGCCCGTGCCATCACCGGTCACGGTCCTCGATCCGTTTGTGAGCGTGATTGTGCCAGTGGCGTAAGCGGTCATCAGATAACCTCGTCGAAGATGAATGCGGAGATGGTCAACGGCCGGCCGACCATGTTGTAGAATTTGATCCGGTCGTAATAGGGCTCGAAGCGCGCATAGAAGGTCTTTTCGCCGGGAATGGTGTTGTCCGTTGCCTTGAGCACGATGAAGGGCGGAAGTCCGTAGTCCTTCGCCGTGTTGATCATCACGGTGGAGGGCGGGCCGCCGGAAGAGCGCGCGGCAACCCATGCGGTCACGATCTCCTTCGGCGTCAGCGGCGACATGCCCTCCTTGATCGTCAGATGCTGATCGGCCGCCGTCAGCGCATCATGACCGGGCATGGAGACGCGAAAGCGGAACGCGCCATTGTCGTTGCCGATATAAACCCGCCGCGTCATGTCGCCCTCTTCAGGATGATGTAATAGAAGTCGAAATCCGCGTTGCGCGGGCCGGTGTCGGCGTAGGTCTTGGCCTTGATCGTCCAGTTGTTCTCCAGCCAGACGCCGAAGAAAAACGGGACCTCGCCGAGCGTGGTGTCGCGATTGACGCAACTGCTTGTCGGATAATAGCTGGAGTCCACCGGGACCGCGTTGGCGTTATGCGGATTGGCGTAGGTCATCGACCCGTAGAACAGCGGCCTGTAGCCCAGATCGGGGAAATTGACCGTGGCCCACCATGTCGAATAGCCGTTGCCGGTGGTGCGGCCCATGCGAAAGCGGCCTTCGGCGTGCACCGCCACGTTCTGATAGCGGGAGTCGAGTAGCAGCGCGCCGGTCGGGTTGACGACGTCGTCGCCGGGCCGGCTCAGGAACGCGCCGGAAACGCCGAAGGCTGGATGTCTGCCGATAATGATGCGTCTTGCCATCGTCAGACCCCGAACACGCGATAGTGGATCAGGCCGCGATATCGGCGATAGCCGCCGCCGGGGATGGACGGTCGGGAAAGCTCAAGCCGATCGGCATAGACTTTGGAGCCGTCCTCCACGGTGCTGTCTTCTATCCGTAGCTCGCCAAAGCCCGCGCCGTCATAGGGCGTGCTGGCGCCCTGGTTCTCGAACGTGACATAGGCGGCCGGCACATAGCCGGGCGATTGAAAATGAATGACCAGCGGCGATGATATCGAGGTCAGGCCGTCATTTCCGTTGACCGGCGCCGGGTCCGTTATGGTCCCGGCCGCGATCAGCACGCCTGAGAAATTCCAGTTGGAATCAAACAGCTTGTTTCTGTCGGAAAGCCCGCCGTCATGGGCGTCATATCCCGGCTTCGTCAGCAGGATGCGGCCGGCCGTCATGAGAAATCGCGTTGCCATCAGTCGCTCACCGAAAGGTAGTCATTGTCGAGATCGAGCCGCGTCTTGCCGCTGGAGCCCAGCAACAGACCGGCGACGATCGTGCCGATATGGCTGGCGTTGAGCTTCAGGACGCCGCCTTCGAACAGGAAGGGGCGCTGGCCATTGTTGAGCACCACGAACTGGTCGGCGTTGACGGCAAAGCGCGAGCGCTGAACGCCGCCCTCGGTGTAGATTTCCAGGTAGAGGCCGCTTTCATGATAGCCGCTGCCCGTGCCGGCCCTCAGGAGGACGGAGAAGCGGGCATTGACGCCGCTCTGATTGGCGGTGGCGGCGAATTTCACCTGACCGGCCGCGAAGTTCTCGTTCAGCAGCGCGGTCACCGAGGATGTCTGCTGCGCGATCGCCTCGTCGGCGGTGACGCGCGCCTGGCGTTCCTCGACAACCGATGCCGAGACGTCGACGATCTCGGCGCCGACCAGTTCAAGCGTCTGGGCAAGCGCCTCATCCTCGCTGGCGCGCACCAGCTTTTCCTCGATGATCTGCGCCAGCGCCTCGCCGCTCTGCTGGCGCAAGACCTGACGGTCCAGAAGGCCGACGGACCCTTGCAGCGAAAGCGCGATAGCAAGTTCGGACGAGCGCCTGATCGAGCGGTTGAGATCCGCCTGCAGCTCCTCGAAGCGTTTGCGCACGTCCTCGCCCACGGTCTCAAGCGTAACATCGAGGTCGGCGAGCACATTCGGCGTTGTCACCGACAACCAGGCGGACCATTCCGTCGGCCGAGTCGAAACCGGCACATAGCGCCCGCGCACCTCATATTCAGTGTTGGGCTGGAACACCGGCTGCAGCAGCGAATAGTACGGGCTGGCATAGCGCGAGCTGTCGCTGTCGAAGACAACGTCGCCGGAGGCCGCAAGCCGCACCTGCACCCAAACCCGCTCGACATCCTCCAGCCCGCCAGCCCATGAAACCCGGATGGTCGGCCGCCAGGCCGCGCCGGAGGCGTCGTAAAGTGTCGCAGGCTGAACCGTCCAACCGGTCATCACCTGGGCAGGCACGCCGATCTTGCCGATCCATCCGACCGCCGTTGGCAGAGCATCTGCCGCAGACCAGTCATAATCGGCCGGGTCGATTTCCTTAAGTGACACGACGACATTCGCACTCATGGGCGCTGCGACGGCGACAATCAGGAATTTCTTGTTGTCATAGCCGTTGCGCACGCTTGTCCAGGAAACGACGTCATTCGGCTCCATCGGCCATGCGTCCGGCGGCAGACATATCTGATGCGTGCGGAAACGGCGTGCATCGTTCAGCATCGCCAGCATCAGTCGCTGCACCTGCCCGCCATAGGGACAGGCTTCGAAGCTCACGCCCTGCGGCAGGCGGCGGTTGCCGTCAAGCACTTCCAGCGCGCTGTCATAGCGCGCCGGCGCATCCTTCATCGTCCACTTCTCAGCCGGCTCCGGATAGGTCGCTTCAACGGCATTCACCGTGTCGTCGAGCGATCCATGCGGCGAAAACGACTGACCCTTCGTGATGACAACATCGTCATCCGAAAAGGCGTAGACCGCGCTGCCCGGCGCGCCGACCGAAACCTTGAATACGCCGCCGACTTCGGCAAGACGGGCATTGCAGGCAAGACGAAGATCCTCGATCGCATCGAGTGGCCGCTCATCACCGCGGAACTCGTACCCGCCCCGAAAAGCCGGAACCGGGCCGGCGCCGTCATCGACCAGAGCGTCCGCCTCATTCATCGCCGCCATCCAGTTGGCGGCGGGCAGCCGATAGGCGCTCAGGTTTTGCCCGCCATAAATCCACTGATTGCCGTAATAGACGCCGCGAATGACATTGTAGGTAATCACCGGCAGATTGTTTGACGGTTCCCAGGTGGCGGGATTGTCCCAGCGATGCGCGCCGCTGCCGCCGACCGAACTATCCTTGCGCGGATCGTAGAGCGGGATCGAGCCCAACTCGAACAACATGCTCGGCGCGCTCGAAAACAGATCGCTGTCGTACCGGCAGGTCACGATCGCATAGGTCACCCCGCGACCGATCATCGCCGAAGTAAACGGCCTGTCGGCATTGCCGCCGAAGCGATCAATCAGATATCCGTCCGCCGAAGTCTGCGAGCCGTTATAGAACTTGACCCACATATAGTCCGCGCCGCCGCTCCGGTACTCCGCGACCGGAAAACCGAATTCGCCATGCGCCTCGCCTGTCAGCAGTGTCACCTTCTGGTCGTCAACCCAGACGCCATTGAGCCCGGATTGCGGCAGGCTACTGAGTTCGATCACGTCGACGAAATAGGCGTTCGGCGTTCCGTCGACCTCGCCCCATGTACCTGCATATTTGCGCCGCCCGGCGGTGGCGTAATCGCCGGCGATGAAGGAGAGTGGCTGATTGTCGCCCATCCGGATCGACAGATTGACGCCGGGATCGCGGGTGTCCGCCTTCTGCTGTTTGCCGGTAATTGCCTTTTGCAGCAGGCTGGCGCCGACGCTGAGGCCGATGCCAATAATAGCCTGCCCGACGGCGCCGAGCGAACCGATCCAGCCGGCGACGGCCCCGATCGCACCAAGCAGTGGCGCGGCATGCGCCGCCGTCGCCGCGCCGAGAAACGCGGCCAGCGTATAAAGCAGAAATCGTGTCATTGTTACCCGATGCGGAAGCCGCGCGTTGCGTTCAGAAGATCGACCGTTCCGAAGCCGGACGGCTGCAGGACGAAGATGCGCTCGCCGTTGACGACGCCGAGCGCGAACCCGAAACCGTCATCGGACGGAATGGCCGCGACATCGCCGAGGCGGGCGCGGGAGATATGGATTTCCGGCAGGATCGTTGCCACGAGACCGCCGAGATCGGCAAAGCCGTCATTGCGCAGCACGCGCAGCGCGCCGACGCCGGAGGTGTAACGCTGCCGCCAGGGTGAAACGATATCCTCTCCCGTCAGCGCTTCAGCCAGATTGCCGACCAACCCGACAAGGCAATCATGTTCACCCCACGAAAACGACGTGCGGCGCATATCATCGCAGGCGACATCAAACCGCGCCCGCCATCCATCGATACGCTGAAGCTCTTTCATGCGTCCCGCCCCCATGGAATATCCCAGTTCTCGACAACGCCGGAATATTGGCCCCACTGATCATCCTGCCGGCGCTTCTGGCCCTCATAGGAGGATTTCAGCGGATTGGTGCGCGAAAGCATCGCGATCGCGGCCGAGATCACATTGAGCGTGATCCCGCCCTCCTCGCCCGCCGCAGGCGTTGCCACCGGCTCGCCGTCCACAACGCCGAGGAACGTGATTTCCGCCGGCCCGACCGCCTGCCCCGTCGCTGGATCGATCAGCAACTGGTGCACCTCGACGGCCGCAAGCCGCGCGTCCCAGCCGCGCACAAGCTGCTGAACAGCCGGCGCGATCTGCGAAAGCCGGATATCGATCGTCTGGATCGTCATGTCGGAAACCCGCGGGATTTCCTGGACGTCAAGATTGACGTCGCCGAGATAGGTCCGCGTCACGATCGCGCCGCTCTCGCCGTCGATCACGTCGATATCCAGATCCTCGCCCCCGGTCCAGAAGCCGAGCGAAACCGGAACACCCGTCGCCCGTTCCCGCGCCGTCACATAGACCAGCGACCGGACAACAAGCCCGTTCTCGCGCGCGCCGGTAAGCGCCGCCATAAATGATGCAGAGACGTTTTTCATTTGACTCTTTCCTGAACCGGCAGGCTAAACTTGATTCTCAAATCGCGAGGGATGAGCAATGAAACTGGAACTGGACATCAACGACGACAATCCGACGCCTAAATTGGGAGCCGCGCTCATCGCCGTGTCGAGTGCGCTAGACCTGAGCATCGAGAAGCTTGCTGAAGAAAAAGGAACGCTTGACCTGTCATGGCTCGATGAGCTTCGACAACAGTCTATTGTCGCCGCTAAAGGTACGATTACAGAAGACATCTCGATAGAAACCGAGGCGGACGCTCTTGGGTTCGCTATCGAGTTGATCGATGCGAAATTTCAGACATTGCGCCTCGGCCTTGTTCAGAAAAGCACAGACTAGGTTGCAACCCGATAGGTTGACCAATGCCAGCCCGCCATTCGGATTGAACATCACGAATTCTGACGACATCACACGCCCCGCTTTTGGACGATACGGAAGGCAATACCGCTGACGATGTTGCCCGATGACGTTCCCGACTGCAGTGAACCGGGCATGATAATGCACGAGCAAGCCGGCCGCGCGAGCGTACAAGTCGCCCCGGCCGACACGGACACGGAAAGGCGCGGAAACACCTGAAACGCGCCGGTTGTCCCGCCCGCCGTCGCAACGACGTTTTCGGAGACTTCGACAAAGGCATGCGTTCCGCCAGAGGTGACGATTTGGATCTTGTCCCCGATTGAGAGGCGGTATCCTGATGGCAGCCCCCCAAGCGACAGCGATCGACCATTCGCGGCAACTACAGTCACCGTCGCCCCGACAAGCCCCGCTCCGCCTGGATCGAGCTTCGGACCGCAGAGATACGGGTCACGAAAAAGAAACGGTTCCTGCACGCCGAGAAGCCCATTCACAAGCGCCGAGATCTCGTTCGCTTCTGGCAGGCGAACAGGTTGCAGTGCGATCGCCGCCGACCACAGCGGTGGGGCAAGCTCAGCCTGAAACACCACACCTGACCCGACCCCGGACAACTCGTCGTTTCGCCGAATTTCCCAGCGCATCGGCAACAGCGGCAAATGGTCAAAAAACTGAGCAAGCGTCTTCATCAGCCGACCCTGTTCGGATTGCGTTGGATCTGCCGTATCCGGCCGGGCAGCTCATGGCGCGAGAAATTATCGATCTGCGAACGCACTTCGCGCGCGATGGCCGCAGCGTCGTTCGGGCTCGTACCTTCGGGCACCGCGATACTGATGCCACCGAGATTGATATTGTTGACCGTACCGCTGGCGTTGGCGACACCTGCGGAAAGCCCGGTTCCGATGCGATGTCGTGGTATCACCTCACCACCGCGCGGCAGGTTCACCAGTTCCGGGCCCCGCTCGCCGACGAGTGCCATGCCACCCTGGGTGAAATTCGTTCCGGTCGCATGGGCAGGCAACAGCCCACCAAGCAAGCCACCGCCGAACAATCCGCCGAGTGGCCCATCACCGAACAATGCGGCTTGCGCAGCGGCTTCCATCAACCGGCTGATCAGCCTGTCGAGTGCATCATTGCCGGTTTCGATCACAGGTATCAGTGATAGAAAGCTATCGCGGGCGCTGTCACGGAAGAAGTCAGCAGTTTCGGCGGCCTGCTCCTGTTTGTCTTTCTGATCCTCGATCGCATGGGTCAGATCGCGGATCGCTTCCCGTTCGTCATCGGTCGCGGCCGCGCCGGCACGGCGAAGGCTCTCGAATGCTTTCTTTTCCTCTGCCGTCATTCCAAGCATCTGCAACTCGTCCTGCAATGCCTGGATAAGATCATCGACCGCTTCGCGTTCCTTCGCCGCATCCTGCGCTGCCGTCCGGCTTGCCTTCTGGCTGGCGTCACGCGAAGCTCTGGCCGCAAGGCGGGCCTCGGCCTCAGCCCGGATCATTTCCTCCGTCGGCGCGCCGCCCGCATCCTCATAGAGTTTCCGAACTGCTGCCATTTCCTTTTCAAGGGCAAGCTGATCGGACGTCATCCCATTCTGGCGCAGAAGCTCGGCCGTAACGGCGCGGTTTGCCGCAAGCTTTTCTTCCAGAATTTCCCGACCGGCATTGTAGTCTGCATAATCATCGGAGGCGCTTCGGCGCGTCTCGACGCCGATGGGATCAAGCTCGGTCGTACCGCCGCTATCGTCGGGCACCCACCCTTCCCCGTCGCGCCAGACCATCTTCTGCCCCATATCGACGCCGAACATGTTTCCAAGGCCCGTCCAGATATCCGCATTGCCGGCCTTCTCCAGAACCTCGTCGAGCGACTTTCGAAAAGAACCAAGGTTCGATACGAGCGCCGATACCAGCCCACTAATTTCTACCAGGCTGGATTTGACCCGGGTTCCGATGACAAGTGACATCGCTTCCCATTCTGCATTCACATCCTCCGCCTTACGCAGCAACTCCTCATCCATGACGGCGCCCATATCGCGGGCTTCCTGACGGGCGTCGGCAATGCTCTGTCCTGCATCATCCATCAGAGACGAAAACTGCTCGGCAGCGGTACCGCCGAACAACTCGTCAAGCACTCGAATTTGCGCCGCACGGTCGAGTTCCATGATCTTGCCAATCAGGGTTTCGAACATCGTTGCAGGATCTTCCAGCATCCGGGTCAGTTGCCGGGCAGAGAGGCCGAGACGCTCGAAGGTTTCTGCGGCAGAACCGCCGCCCGTCTTCACGAATTCATCCGCGCGGAGTTGCATCTCTTTCAGGCCATCGGTCAGCGCGTCGACCCCAACCTTGTTCTTCACGGCCGCATATCGCAGTTCCTGGAAGGCCTCGAAATCTACGCCGGCGGTCTTTGCGGCCTTGCCGAGATCCGTCACCGCATCGACCGCCTGCTGCGTTGCCGCCACGAATGAACCGATGCCAAGTGAAGCGGCAAGGCCACCCGGCCCGCCGGAGAGCATGCCGAACAGCGAGTCCGCTCCGCCAATCTTCGATTTGATCGACAGGAACGAACTCGCCGTGTCATTGGCCGCCGTGCGGGCTTGCATCCGTATCCGGGTCATCGCGCCCTTGAACTCGCGATCGTCCGCCCCGATCGTGACTGGAATGTCCGGTCTGCTCATCTCGGTTATGCTTTCCTGCGGATGGACTTTTGCGAACCATGGCCGGCGACGATCTCGCGAATGCGAGTATGGCTTACAGGAGAGGTCTGTGCGGACCTCCCCGCAACGCCGGCAATGGCCATGGAGAGTTCGGAGGGCGTGGCGGCCCAGAAGGTGGCCGGCGACCAGTTGAGCCGCTCGGAAGCGACCGCGAGTTCGAACAGCGTCCGGACGTGATCGGCGATCAGGACGCCGGTTGAGGCTTTTTTCCGGTGACGGCGGCCTCCACATCTTCCAGCGGCGACGAGGTTTGCCGCAATTGGTTGCCGGCCTCTATATGGGCGGTCAGCGCTTTTTCGATACCAGTGCGCCAACTTGCATGGTCAGCGGCCGAGATGTTTTTGCCGGACAACACCCGGGCGGCAATCTCTGCCCTGCCCTCGTCATCGTCGGCAACGGCAAGACAGCGGATCGCACACGATACCGCGAAAGGTTCGAAGCCGAGCAGCCGCTGATAGACCTCGTCCATGGTCCGGGCGCCGATGGCCTGTGACAAGCGCATCAGGCCGGCAAACGTGACGGCAACAACGATGTTCTCTTTGCCGATCGTCACCGCCGCTTCGCCGCGCAGTTCGTTGGCGAACGCCGTCATTAAGCTGCCGCCTCGAAGGCGACGTCCCCATCGAAGACGCCGGAGAGATCGCAGGTAAGCTCGCCGGTTTTATCACCCTGGAAATTCGCAGAAAGTATCCTCATGAAACCCTCGAAAATCCCAACAGAGGGCACCGATACCTGATCCTCCGCGAGCGTCTGGGCAAGTATATCCTCCAGCACAAGCGCCTGGGTAGCCGAGCTGACATAGGCGCCGGAGCCGGACCAGCGCACAGACTGCACTCCGCCGATCGACGAATACCGGAGAACACCGCCCGGGTTGTCACAATCCGGTTTCGTGGTGTCGACCTCTTCGTTGTTGATGTTGAGTGAACGCTGTTCGACAACACAGACGATGTCGAATGATTCCGTAGCGTCGTTCTTGCGTTTGATGATCAGTTCGCGGCCCAGTGCCATGGCAGGTTCCTTTCAGGGAGAAGCGCGCTCACCAGAGCGCAACAATATGTTCGGCGGTCGTACCGGTGGCTTTGACGCGGCGGTAAACCCCCAGCACGTAACCAACAGGATGGTTGTGCAGCGTCACTTCCGTGCCGCCCATAGTGATGCCACAGACGTCACCCTCGGTACCGAGATAGAGCGTCGAATATTGCGGCAGATCGGTATCGTCGTTCGGCACGACAGGCGCGCCAAACTGGAAGGGCTGGTCGAGACCTCCCTGTTTTTTGGTGAAAGTTGTCATGAAAATAACTCCGTGTTTGCCATTCCGTTCGGTCGACATTTCATGACCGGCGGGATCTACGTTGTCTGCTCGTGCCGACGGACGTGGCCCATAGGAGGCGCCCATCCGGACCGGAGCGGCCTTGGCAGGCACTGTTTCAGCTGGCTATGCTTCTTCTGCCGACAGATACCGAAGCGTGATGGAAGGATCGGACATGGATGCATACGGACATCTGCGGATACTGGTCAGCCTCATTTTGGGGCTAGCGATCACACGGGTGCTTTCAGGTCTGTCCCGACGATTGCAGGAACCGGACAAAACCGCCGGCATGCCTGCCCAGATTGTCTGGTCGCTGGTTCTTCTTTTCGGCGCCGTTCACTTCTGGTGGTGGGAATTCGCTCTTCGCTTCATCAGTCAATGGAACTTCTGGATTTACATATTTGTCCTGTCGTACGCCTCGTTGTTTTTCCTGATGTCGACCTTGCTCTATCCCGACCACATTCAGACGAATGCTGATCGAGAGGATTTTTTTATTCGCCGCAGGTATGCTTTTTTTGCCCTGTTTGCGGCCTCTTTCGCGTTCGACCTGATCGACACGCTTATCAAAGGTCGGGACCACCTCACGTCTCTGGGCATTTGGTACGGCGTCCGGCTCGCAGCCGGAACACTGATCGCCTTGATCGCGATGAGAACTGAAAACAGCAGGAAGCTGATGTGGCTGGGTTTGATCTGGCTTGCAGGGAATATTATCTGGATTACCGTGCGATACAGAGCGCTGGACTGAGCAAGTTAATTTGACCGCGACATCCTTCAAATTTCTTTGTCTGCGAGGGTCAAGCCCGGTACACAGCCAGTCGCTTCGACCCACCATTCCACAGGTCAGGTCGCTTGACTCATAGGCGCTTCCGAGACACATCACTTCTTATGACAGTCATGAGCCTCAATCTCCTCACTCGACGGGTTTGCCTTATCGCAGGCAAATAACCCCCGGCCTGGTTGCGTCGCGCCCCGGCCGCGGGGCAATGGCACTTGCCATCTGGCGCGTGGAATGCCGCCAATCCAGCGACATCAGATCCCTAAAATCGAGATATCGCCCAGTCTTGCGACCCTGTGTGCTGACGGCTGCGGCAAGGAGATAAAACTGTGCTTACCAAGAAAAAGAAACTGCGAAAGCCCGCGATTGTTCTGACCGAAACAGATCACAAGCGGCTGTCGCTGCTGGCGGAGCAATCCGCTAATCGCAATTCCGAAGTCGCGGAATCAATCCTTATCGAGCTTGAACGCGCCCGAATCGTCAAGGATGAAAAAGTTTCGAAAAATGCTGTCCGCATGGGTTCTTCTGTGCGCTTCACGACGGACCTTGGAGAGGACCGACAGGTCACTCTGGTATACCCAGGAAACGCTGATATTGCCGACGGCAAGATTTCGATCCTCACCCCGATCGGAGCCGCATTGATCGGCCTTTCAACGGGACAATCGATCGATTGGGAAACGCGAGATGGCCGCGCGTGCCGCTTGACCGTAGAAACCGTGGAGCAACCGACTTGAATCTGCCAGACGTGCATCACGAGGCTTCGAACTCTGGATCCGTCGCCACCGTCTTGTAGTCACCGACAAACGTCAGTGACCCAACTCCAAGCGCAACACCGGTCGACCTGTCGACAAAGCTGCGGGTTTCCGACAGCGTCAACTCTACGACCAGCCCGTCGAGTTTGATCGCGCTGCCGAGCGCTGTTTCCACCAGCACGGCAATGCGATCGAACTCGATATCCGGCTCTTCCGCCTGGAAGTGGGCAATCACATCGATCGGCAAGCGCCGGTCATAGCCGACTTCACCATTCGGCCCAGCGCATGGGCGAACCTCGGCAGTTTCCTGATGCTCCGCCCATGTCGCAGTCAGCGCCGGCAGCAGGCTTTCCCGGATCGCACTGGTGCGCGCCCGCTTGACCTTGCCCTCACCGGAAAATTCCGGAATGGCGGACAGGCGTGCGAGGATCGCATCGAATATCCGGGTGCGAAGGTGGGCCATCAGATATCGCCTTTTAGCCAGAGGTTCAGCATCGCCCGCCCGTCATCGGTTAGGTTCCGGATCCCGTAGGTCGTGCGGTCGATGATGACGGTATCCCGTTCACTTTCGAGATCATCCAGCCCCGTCGCCGGGACCGAGAGCACATGGGTGACTGCCTCGACATCCTGCCGGCCGAATGCGTCGCCAAGCTCCAGCTCACGCTTCTGCCGCAGAATGCCGCGAACCGAGTCGGAGCGTTGGACGCCGCCAATGGTGAAGCGGCAGTCGACATTCCCGAACGTGCCGGCGAAGGCATCGCCCATTCCGGCAAAGATCGCCGGCCGTTCGATCTTCATGCCTTGTCCTTGTCCTCGTCGTCGCCGACATCATCCTCAGCGGCAGCCTGAAGTTTCTTCAGCTCGTCGGCCAGCGTGGCATTGTCCTCGGCGAGCTGGTCGCGATCCTCGGTGACCTCCTTCAGCTCGACCTTGAGCGCGGCAATATCCGCCTTCAGATCCGTCACCGGCTTTCCACCATCGGTTTTGGCGACCAGCACATCGCGTTCCTTCGTTAGGGCCTCGACCCGGTCGGCGAGCTCGTCACGCTCTTCCGTGAGCGCCGCTACCCGCTTATCAGCCGTGGCATCGGCGGATTTTCGCCATTTGCCGAACACCTGTTCGAGGTTGTCGGCATCGGCCTCGCTGAGACCGTTTTTTGACAGCGGCACATCCTCGCCGGGCGCATAGGTTTTGGTGCCGATCCTCACCGTCGTGTTGAACTTTCGTGTATTAGCCATTGTTATCGCTCTTGTTTCTTCCTGTTTATGTGGGGCGGGCTCGATACCCGCCCGGCCCGTATCAGCGAACGAGCGCAAACAGGCTGGCGTTCGGCTCCGGCGCAATCGGCAGTGGCGCGGCCTGCGTCTGGATGATCGTGCGCGAGGGGTTCTTCTCCCGCCACATGTCCGGGAACCGCTCCATCGGCACCAGCGCCTGATCGTCCAGAATGGCGCCATAACCGAAGTGGCCCATAAAACCCTGCGGATCGAGAACGCCGACGCCGAAGGTCGGCCAGAAGTTGCTTTTCACGCCGCCGACCGTGTAGCCCTGCGAATACTGGATGAAGGTGATCTCGCCGATCTGACCGAGTACGGCCGAGTATTTGCCCTCGGCACCTGTCGACACCGGACCGAACTCCATCGAGCCCGAAGCTTGACGGCGATTATCCAGCATCTTCTGGAAACGCTCGGACCGCTTCAGCAGCGTTGCCGCACCCGGCCCCAGTGTCACCTCACGCGCTGTAAAGCCGTCAGTATTGGCAAGAAGCGCGATCCAGTCCTCGACATCGTCATAGGGGTCCACACCGCTCTCGCCCCAGCGGGCAGCACCCGACAGCGCGATGGTGAGCTCGGTCGCCCGCTGGTAATTGACCGTCTGGGTCGGATAGTTCTCACCTTCGACCACGACCTGCCCGGTGCGCAGGATTTCCGAGCACATGTGCTCCTCGCGGCGCGTGATGCGCATGTCCTGATCATCGATGATCTGGGCGATGTTGTAGGCATAGCGCTGTTCGGGTGAGACCGCACCACCGATATTCTCACCCGGCATGCGGATCAGATTGCCGGAAGGCCGCAATGTGTTCTGCGGCTTCAGATAGGCGGGCTTCAGACTGGTGGCCTGGAAGCCGCGATTGGCGGCATCCTTGCCCGGCACATCCGGATGGACGAAGGGGGCAAGCTCGCGATCCGGCAGGATCCGGTCGAAGACGATTTCTTCCTGCTCCGAGAGAACCGTGGTGGCGAAGTAGCGATTGCGCAGAAAGGCCTCAGGCCGGTCGCGCGGCGGCAGAACCGTGACCAGTTCCGCCGTATTGAGAAGAAGATCACTCATAGTATTGATTTCCTGTGATGTTCCGGGACTGCGGAAGAGGTTCAGTCGAGCGTGCGCACGAACAGCGCGGCACCCTTCCGGCGGAAGGCCTGCTCGACGCTTGCGGCGTCATGACCGGCGCCGAGGGTGAGCTTCGAGGCGTCGACGGCCGCACCGAAGTACGCCTGTGCCTCGACATCACCGCCGGACGCGTCGACATCAAAGGCCAGAATGCAGTCGGGATCTTCCGAGCCGTTACCGGCCGCTACGAGTGACAGCGTGTGCTTTCCGCTCGCTGCGATCTCGCCCAGCACTGCGCCGCGCTTCAGTTCCTGACCACTGGCAATGGTGACGGTACGGGTGACGACCTGGACGTCGCCGACGATCAGGTCATTGGGGGCAAAGCTTGCCGTTTCCATGGGATCATTCTCCGGTGTTGCGGCGACCATGCCGCGCATTGATGGCACCGCCGACAGCCGCCAGCAGCGATTTTCGTTCCGAGGTGGCAGACGGCGCTCCGCCGGCGCCGAGCTTCGGGGTTTTGCCCGCCATGCGACCGGCAAGACGATTGCCGCCGGCCGAAGCCGACGGCGTCGAGGCATTGAGGATGGCGCTCGCCTCCTTCGCCGAATAGGCAGTGTTGAACGCCAGATGGTTGGCAAGCTCGGCATTGGCCGAGGCCTTGGGATGCGTCAGGATCGCCTGGATCCGGGAGCGTTCATCGGCACGGGCAGATGCCTTCGCCGAAACCGGCTTTTCGTCATCGCCCTCGGGATCATCGCCGGGCGCGCCCTCGCCTTCCGCTTCGGGCTCGGGATCGTCGCCCTCGGCATCCGGATCCCGGTTCTCTTCTTCGAGCACTTCCGGCGGGGTTTCCTTCTCCGGATTGTCTTCCATCCGGTTTCCGCCCCTGCCGCCGCGCATGGCGGCGAGCACGCTCGCGGACAGGCCGCGCGTGACATTCGACATATCGATTTCCTTTGTCGTTGATGGTTCAGGCCGAACGGCCTAGTTCGGTCCCGAAGGCGGCAAGCACCTGCGAAGGACGGGCGACGGCGTCGGCAAGCCCTGCCGAGACCGCCTTTGCACCGCGATAAACACCCGCCTCGGTGGCAAGCGCCTGGTCTTTCGAAAGCCGCCCGGCGCGGTACCGGGCGACCGTTTCGGCAAATTCGACGCGCAGCTCTTCCAATTCGGCAAGCTCTCGCGTCAGCACATCCGCCGGAATGGCTTCGTATGGGTTCAGATCGGCCTTGTACTCGCCGGCCTTGAGGATCGTGACACTCAGCCCCTCCTTCTTCAGCCAGCCGCTGACATCGACATGAACCGAGACCACGCCGATCGAGCCGCAAAGGCCGGTGGACGGCAGCACGATCTGACGGGCGGCGGCGGCCAGAAGATAGCCGGCCGAACAGGCGTGATCAGTCAGAACCGCAATGGTCGGTTTCACCTGCGACAGCTCGAAGATCTTTTCCGCACAGTCGAAGGCGCCGGTAACCTCGCCGCCAAAGCTGTCGACCTCGATGACCGCGCCCTTGATGCTGTCATCCTCGCGGCAGTCATCGGCTTGAATGCCGATCCCCTCATAGGAGGTCATGCCGCAGGACTTGCCGATCCACCGGCCTTTGTTGACGAGCGAGCCCTCGATCTCGATCAGGCCGATGCCTTCCATCGGACGATGGACACCGCAATAGGTCTTCTCGCCCCACATGTCGGCATCATCGCGAAGCTGCTCGCCGATCAGGCCCATTTGGCCTGCGTCCGCCTCCGGCAGGCCGAGGACACGCGGGGCAAAGGCCCGGGCAATCGTGTCGGCCTTGGCCGGCTGCAGCATCAGCGGCGTGTTGAACATGCGGCTGGCGATTTCGGGATAGTTCATGGGTTCAGCCTTTCCTGCCGACCGAGGGGATACCCAGCGGATGGCGCCGCGCGGAACGGGCACTGTTCCGGCCGTTGACGCTGTCTTCGATCTCGCTGTCCTGATCAGCCTCATCGAGCGGCGGACCGCCATTGCGGCCGGTCATGTCGCTTTCCATTTCCGCCGGGTGCTTCAGGCCGAGGCTGCGATAGTAACGGGCCTCGCGGGCAAGCTGGTCGGCATCCATCTTCCAGTCCCTGCCCTGCTCTGCCGATTCCTGCTGGAGCGTCGTCAGTTTGCGGTCGAGCCGTTCGCCAGCCGCCTGTGCTTCCCGCAGCGGATCGATCCAGCCCCGCCCGGGCCCGATCCAGTCGGCATGACACCATGCCGCCGGGTTTTCCTCGAAGGAGACGGCACCCGCCGGCAGTTCGATCAGGCCACGGTCAAATATCTCTTCAAGCCAGGCGCGATAGATCGGCGCCATGAACTGAGCGGCAAAGCTGCTCTTCTTGGCGGTGAAGCCGCGCCAAATCTCTAGAAGCGCCGCACGCGCCGACGAATAGTTCACCTGGCTCCAGTCCATCGTGAGCTGCTCATAGGTGAGCCCGACGGCAGACGCGATCTTTCGCAGTGCCGCGTTGACGAACACCTCGAAGTTGGCGTTCGGATGCTCTGGCTTGGTCAGCTCAGCCTTCTCGCCCGGCAGCAGCGTGTTGATGCGGACACCGGGAAGGTTGATCGGGGCTGCGCCATAATAGGCCTTCTGGGCTTCCGACATCTCGCCATAGATTCTGCCCAGCGCTCCCTCGCCGCCATCGGCGTCGAGCGCTGCCATCATCTCTTCCGGATCGAACGGGGTTTCGATGAAGGCGGCCATGATCGCATTCAGCATCGCGGCCTGACTTTCAAAATCCTCGTAATCCGTGGATTGCTTGATGGAGCGCATGATCGGCGCCCAGTCGGAAGCCCCCCGCGTCATGCCCGGTCGCTTCGGATCGAAGGCATGAACCACGACCGGCCGGCCCCATTCGGTCGACCGGCTGACATATTCCCATGACCAGAGTTTAGTGTTGCCGGCATAGACATCGCCTGGGTGGCTCTTGCGAAAATGATAGCCGACCGGCGCACCGTAATCGTCAATCGCGACACCATCGCGCAGATACTCGCTGTCTAGCCTGCCCTTCGGGTTCGAGCACCGGGCCGGGTCGATCAGATGCACCGCCGTCGAAAACAGCGGCGCATCTTCCTGCCAGACGATCACGCCAAAGGCCTCGCCCTCCGGTCCAAAGCGATTACGAGCGGCAAGGCCGAGGATCCCGGCCATGTTCTTGGTGCGCTCGGCATCGCACCACATATCGACATCCTGGGTGTAGTCGCGCCACAGCCCTTCAATTTTGGTGGCGATCTCTTCGGCCTGGTCGAAGGTGAGATTGAGCGTTGTGTGGTTCGGCCGGGCAGCCAGCTTCCAGCCGGCGCCGATGATGTTGTCGACAAGCCGCGATGTGCCGGCCGCACCCCAGCCGTCATTGCGCGCCACATCGTTGAGGCGATCGACCAGCGTCGAACGCGACGCCGACAGCGCCGACTGGCCGGAGTAATTGCCGGCATGCCAGCCGGCAAAGCTCGGGTGATTGTAGGATGCGCCCTGATAGGCTGCCCGCGTCACGGCCTCGCCCGACACTGTCGCGGTCATTTGCCGGTTGCGGGCAGCCTGCAGGCGGGCGGCGTTGCGCACATTGGCGGAAAGCGGCCTGCTGTCTGGTCCGAGGATTTCCACTGTCATCCGAAGCTCACTCCCCGGCCGCGCGGACGGGACGACCGGCGAAGCCCGAGATTCGTTTCGAGATCGCGGATATAGGCCCGAAGCGATCCCCGGTCGGCGCCGCTGTAGGTGACGCTCTCGCCGTCATAGGAAAGCGTCACCGCGCTCTGCCCGATCTCCAGCCTGTGAAGCGCAAGCTTCGCCTCGCCGAGCCGGGTTTCCAGCGTCAGTCGTTCGTCAGTCGAAACCATGATGTCTGTCCTGTCTTAGCCCGGCCGGGTTCGTTGTGCGGCCCGTTCCGCCCGGCGCATGGCCGCTGCGACCCGGTCGGAGACCGGTGAAGCCGTCGCGGCCGACGGCTGTTCGGCGGTCGTTCTGCCGGCATCGCTGACGGCCTTCACCGCAAAAGCAAGATTGCCGATTAGGTCTTCGAGATCGCCCTGCGCTTCCGGTTCCTGCCGGGCGAGTTCTTCGGCTCGCGCGCCCCATTCGTCATCCGACCAATAGGGAACGCCAAGCCGGATGGCAGCCGCCCGCGACTGGTTGAGCATGTCGAGCACTTCGTTGCGCTGGCCTTCGGGTAGTTTCCACACCCAGCGGGGATAGCCGTTGCGGTCCTTTTCCTTGACCCGCACCTCGGATGTCGCCTGCTGGTAGAAGACATCGCCAAGGCCGATGGCAAAGCTGATGAAGCCGGGCTGTTCGGGATCATCCTTCCGGAAATCGCGATAGAGCCCCATCTTCATCACCGAGGCATTGAAGTTGTAAAACCGCGTCGACCACTTCTGTTTCTTCGGTTTGCCGCGCTTGTCATATTCGCGGACATGGCTGAGGAGCGGGGCGGCATCGCGATTGTCACCGCGCACCATGATCACCTTCGAGCGCGGATGGCGCCGGGCCCAGAACCACACATCCTCGGTATACGCATTGCCGTCGATCGCGACACGGTCGACATCGCGCAAGCGTCCATGTTCATCCGGCCAGCGTTTTACGATCAGCCGGTCAAGCGCTGCCATGACCTCGGCTTCCGAGATATGGCCGGAATGCTCGCGATAGCCCGCCAGATGACTGCCGGCCCGACTGTCGATCACGCCATAATCGATGACCGCGCTGCTCTTGTTGCGGCCCCAGCCTCTGAGCAGCCATTCGACACGATCGCCCTGGACGTCGATACCGATGGTCAGCGCCAGCATTGCGGCCGGCACAATGCCGCGCCGGAAGCCGGTTTCCTCGGCACGGTCGCGCAGGTCTTCCCAGGCGATCGCCTTGTTGTCGGCCTCAAACGCAAGGCCGAGCGTATCGTTGAAGAACACCTGTTCGGCGCCGGCGCCCTTTTCTTTGTCGTCGGCGCCGCCGGACTGGACCTTCAGCCACGCCCGCGCGATCGCCTCCCAGCTTTCGAGCGGCGAGTAAGGCACCCAGATATGGAACGAGCGGTGATAGCGTGCCCGTTCCGGATATTTGGCAACCCACCGCGCACCGTTCTCCGGGTCCACCATCCACTGGCGATGATGCTCGCGGATCTCGCAGCCGCAATGGACACAGACAAAGTGCGCGAGCTCCGGGTGCTGCGGATCGAGATGATCGCGCATGTTCTCCCATTCGAGCGGCTGCAGCTCATGGCAGTGCGGGCACGGCACATGATAGCGTTCCTGCGTGCCGGCCAGATAATTGGCGGTGATCCGGCAGCCGGGCGCGATCAGCGGCGTCGAGATCTTGAAGACCTTGCGGTTGAAGAACGCCTTCGACCGGCTGTCGGCCTGACTTTCCGGATCACCCGCGTCGTTATAGACCCATTTCGCAAGGTCATCCTGCACCTGGGAGCGCGGCGAGATCATCGACAGGCCAGCAGCGGAATTGGCGCCTGCCGCCTGTACGGCGCCGCGCCCGTCTGTCCTCTCCTTGTAGAGGATCGAATTGCCGCCATCGCGGCCGGCTTCCGGAAACAGCGCCCGGACAGAAACGGTCTCCCGCAAGAGTGGCATCAGCTTGGTCTTCGACCAGCGCGAGGCGTTTTCCTCGGTCGGATGGACATAGAGGAAATCGCAGGGGTCGAGGTCGAGCGTGCCGAGCAGAAAGATATTCGCCAGCACCGTGCCGCCCACCTGGGCGGACTTGGCAAGCGAGACGATCGAGCACGGATCGTCCGGTGAAAGCGCCCTCAGGATCTCCGAAAAGAACGGGAACATGTCCTCGCGGTAGGGACCCGGAAACGCCGAGATCCGTTCGGAGAACACGATGTTCTTTTTCGCCCAGCCGAGATAGTCGACCGGCGGCGGCGGCTCGCAGGCACTCGCCAGCGCTTCGAACATCAGCTGCGCCGGATTAAACAGCATGGTCATGCAGTGTCGGTCTCTTCGATGATCAGCTCGGGTTCCTCGTCGCGACGTTCCCGGAAGGTTACGGCGGCCTGTTCACGGATGTCCCGCCATTTGCGGGTGAGCGTCTTCAGGATATCGCGCTGCGGCAGGTTGAAGACCTCGGCGAGAGCGCCGGCGAGATCAGGTAACCCCTGTTCCATCACCTTGAACGCCTCGGAGGATGCCCGGCCGATCTCGCGGCGGACATCCTCGGTGCGGGTGTAAATCCCTTCCTCGGCTTTTTCCTGCCGCTCCATCTGGGCGGTCTTGTACTTCTGCTGCTGCAGCCGCTCGCGGGCGAGCTGCTCGGCGAGGTCCTCCTCGTCGTCTACGACGGGCAGCGGACGCAGCGGCACTTCCGCCGCCGCGCCCGTCCGCCGTCCGGCGCGCGGGAAATCAGCCTGTCTGTTCCATGATGCTGTGGAGGCTTTTCCGTTGGCGCCGAACCCTTGGGAGGGATCGATGGTGAGGCCCAACTGAGCGATCGCGACATCCGGGCGGATGCGGGCAAACCGCCCCTCGCCCTCGATCGCCCGACCATGGATCTGGCCCGCGCTCAGATATTGCGAGATACGGCCCGCCGAGACCGAGATCAACGACGCGAACTCGGCCTTGCTCATGCTGTCTGGCGTGGTTTCCATGGTGGCTAAACTCACCCTGTCTTTAGTTTAGGCTTGGACTTTAGGCTTCTGTTTCGGGCTCAGACTGGCCAACCCGCGCGGTGCCAAATACCCGCGTGGGCAAGGGCCCCGGGAAGGACCCACGGTTTTTCTGAAGTCTCGATCAGACGGGGCGGCGCGTTGACAAGCCCGAAGTTTTGAATATGACGGCCTGCTCGCCTTTACGATCAACGCAAAGCAAGCCATGGCCGTCTACGTCGATGATATGAAATGGCCCTTCCGGGGCATGGTCATGTGCCAGATGCTCGCCGACACCACCGATGAACTCCACGCCATGGCTGATCATCTCGGCATGGAACGCCGGTGGGTCCAGTACCCAGGCACGGCAAAAGAACACTACGACATTCCGCTGTCGCGCCGCGTGATCGCCGTCGAGGCCGGGGCTGTCGAGGTGAGCTGGCGTTTCATGGTCATCTTGATCCGCAGCCGGCGCTGACGCTTCCGTCAGCTGTTTGCATACGCCTTGCGGAATGCCCGCGAGAACGTTCGGTCCTTCTTCTGGCGCACAAGCTCGGAAACAATCTCATTGAGTTTCAGACGCTCCGAATAGGACGTGGCCCTCACAAACAGGATCACCGGATAGAACTCCCGGTCACCGCGCCCCGAATACCAGACACCGGGAAACAGATCGTCCCTGCCCTGTGGAACGAAGAACTGATAGGGCTTGGCCTTGCGCTTGCGCCGCGTCGAACCGCTCGAAACCCGCGTTGCCCCTGCCCCGCGATAGTCGATCTGCAAGTCCCGCATCACGCGGTTGAGAAACCCTTGCGTCATGTTGCCATATCGATCTAGCGGCGTCCGATCCGCTGGCACAGCCACGTGGTTTCGGGCCATAAGCCCCCGGCCGACCAGTTGCTCCTCGAATGACTTGTGCCGCCGCATCCCGCCATGGATTTCCGGGCCAAGGTAGGCAGCGGCCGGCAGCCCGCCCTTGCGCCCAGATCCTCCAACCACCACAGCCGAAACCCGGTTGGCCTCGCTCGCCTTTTCGTAGACGATCCCGCGAATGGCCCGCGCCGTCGGCCGGTCGAACACGACCTTCATCTTCGCCCGCACTGCCCGCATGCCGTCATCGGCCAGCCAGTTCAGCGCCAGCACTTCCGCCTTCGGCAGTTCCCGCCGTTGTGCAGATGTCAGCTTCGCCTCGAAGCGCGAAAGGTCGATGTCGATATGGGCGGAGATCATGGAGGAATTTCCCTTTGCCCTAAACGCAAAAAGGCGGACCGCTTTCACGATCCGCCTGCGGCGAGAGGCAACGCAATACTGCCGAGAAACCATCATTTTCAATTTTTGGAGAAGGCATAGCTCACGCACTGGCCCTCAATCGCATCTGCCGATCGGCTATCGTAAGGGCGGGGTTCGGGCGCGAGAGCGAAGGTCACTGAGAACCGAATCAACCAATGGCTCTATAAAATTCATAACTTTTCGAGAATTGCAAGAGGCAAATTCACAGGCGTTTTCTGCCCGAACATATCGACCTCGACGACAACATCGCCCTTCCCCTTGCTGTTGGGCGTGACCACCTCGGCCTCAAGCCCCGCAAACATTCCCTCGCCGATGCGCACCCGCTCGCCAGCGACAACCACGATCTTCGAGACCCGCTCCCAGTCGAACCGACCATCACCGGACTTCTGCATGATCCGGACAACTCTGTCATTTTCCAGCGCGAACGGGCTGAGCCACCCGCCCAGTATTCCGCGCACATGCTCGAACCCCAGCAGCGCATGCACCGCCATCTCCGACCAGGCAAACCGAACCATCACATAGCCGGCTATCAGCGGGATATCCTGCGGCGGCAAAACCTTGTGCCGACGGCGGCGCTTCGGCCCCTTCCGCATCGGCGAAAGCGCCTCGGCCCCGCATTCCGTCAGCGCTTCGCAAACGACCGGCTCCCGGCCGGTCATCACCTGCAACACATACCACGGCGCATCCTCCGCAGCCTTTTCCGCCAGCGCTGACCGCCCGGAAAGGCGGATCAACCGCAGCCGGTCCTCAAATTTCAGGCCATAGGCCAGATCGACCGAAGCTCCGATCTTCCGATACTCTGTCATTGAGCCGCCTCCAGCTGTTTCGTCCTGTGCAGTTTGTCGAAGAACGCCGTCAGCGCCTCGCCCGGCGTTCCAGCACCAAGAGGCGGAAAGTAGACCCATTCCCCCCGCCCCATTTCCGGCAGCCATGGCCATCCGCGTGCGCTATGCTCCGCCTCCCAGGCAGCCCACAGATCGCCACCAACCCGCACCGCCTCGAAGTCAGCTCCAAGCAACGCGATTTCACCGGAAACTCGGGTGCCCTTGCCGGGATAGCGAGCGGCCTGATCGTTCATAGCGTTCACGGCTGGCCAGCCCATCTTGCACATCCGCTCGCGCCACAGCGCCTTGCGGTCTGCCCGCCCTTCCGCAATTTCCAGCTCCTGAAACCGCGTCAAGGCAGGCAGCCGCGCACACGGCTCACAAAGCCTGGCAAAGCGCTCCGCCATCCATGCCTTGCCGAAGGTCGCAGCAATCACCGGCCCGGAAGAGCCTTCCGCGCCTTCCGGAACAGCCGTCCAGCGCCTTTCGCGCAGATAGGTGCTTGCCGCAAACTTCACCGTCCGCCCGTTCATGGCTTCGAACGCCAGAAAAGCCGGTAGCATGGCGTCGGCCCCTTGTCGCTCCGCCGGCTTCAGCGCCTGCCATTCGGCAAAGGCCCGTTCGTCACTGTCATCGCCAAAGGTCGGCCATTGCCGGTAGAATTTCAGAAAGGCACGGCGCACGGCCTTGCGGTTCTCGGTCTCAGTCATCGAAGCCTCCACTCAGGGTTCGCGCCTTCGCGGCCGTGCCCAGCATCGCCCGCACGGCAGCAGCCTTCCGTCGGCGGCGCTCGCGCTCCTCCGGCCCGATCTCGCGCCGGCTCCTCTCCTCCTCCCGCTCTTTTGCGGCTTCCGCATGTTCGTGTTCAATCCGCAGCAGCTCCCTGTCATGCTTCGCAGCCGCATCGACAAGCGCCGAAAGCTCTGCGGGCTTAGGCAGGAACGACTGGAATTTCGGGTATCGGCCAAGCCGCAGGTTCTCGAATACCCGGCGAAGCGCACCGATCGGCTTGCCCCGCATCGCTTCGGCGTAGAACTGACCGGCCTTCTCGGCGTTGACGCTGTCGGGGATAGCAAATCCACGGTCCATCAACGCATCAAGCATGAGATCGGACTGCCGTTCGTTTGCCGGCTCAAGAGCCTTGCGCAACCTTCCAATCTCCCCGGCTGATGTCGATAATTTTGCCATCTTCGCTGCCATCGTCCTGTCCCATCCGTTTGCGCAAACTGTCCCGAACGCGCTGATTGTGATCCCTGATTTCGTCGCCGCGTGAAGGCTTGGCGGGCGAAGCCCGGGCGCCACCCTGCTGGCGCTCCTGCATCCAGCCGGGCTCGAAACCCTGCCAACCGCGACCGATCATGGTTTCCGCCGCAGCATCCGGATCCGGCATCAGCGCAAACCGCCGTGCGAGCAGTTCGGCTGCCCGGACGGTCAGGTTCTTCCGCAGCGCTTTGCGATGTTCGATGACGGCATCGGCAACCTCCGGCGAAAGCACGTCGCAGAGAACCGATCGGGGCGATTTCTTTTGTGTTCCTTTAGGAACACTTTCTTTCTTAACTCTGGCTTCTGGCTTTAGCATTGCAGCTGCATTGCATGTGCTATGCACCTGCATGCTCGCTTCATTGTTTTCATTGCCTTTTTTCCAGCGTTTTTTTGCGGCCTGTTTTTTGTCTTCAGAACTTTTTTCGCGAAATTGAAATTCTTTTTCCACGCGGCGGTTCCAGAGACCGCCCTCGGAACGGATGATTTTCCCGTCATCGAGGAACACATCGAGGTATTGGGAGAACACCTTTTTCGTGCAGCCGCACTGCCGCGCCAGCCGCTCGTGGTTCTCGCTCAGCGGCTCGCCGCGTTCATACATCAGCGCCAGCAGAGTAAAATAAACACCCATTTCCGCCGCCTTCATGCCGCGCGTGGCAGAAAGCCAATCGGACATATAGAACCGCACATATGGCATCTCGCTCATGGCAAATCCTCCATGAATCTAGGCATAAAATTATAGCAAAATACGATTTCAATCTTGCGCTCAATATCGCCTATAGCTATATTGAGTACATGAAGACGATCCGTTACACCAAGGTCGCGATGAAGAGCATTCAGCGCATGCAACCAAAGCGCCGCAACGCAATCATTGCCAGGATCGAAGCTTACGCGTCGGGTGAAACGGTCGATTTGAAGAAGCTGCAGGGCAGCCCCTATTTTCGCATCCGCGTCGGTTCCGACCGTATCATTCTTGATGATCAGGGCCTGGTCGTCATGATCATCGATGCAGGGCCGCGCGGCGGCATTTACAAGGATTGACATGCCATGGGCGAAGTTCAGAAAATCACCATAGAAGGCAAGAATTACGTGCTCCTGCGCGAAGCCGATTACGATGACATGATCGACAGCCTGCACGCCCGCGCGGTCATGGCCGGCGTGGAAGCCGGAGAAGAGACCTATCCGCACGAACTCATGGTCGCGCTCTCCGATGAAAGCCAAAGCCGGCTGCGCGTGTGGCGCAAATACCGAGGCCTGACCATGAAGGCGCTGGCAGAAAAGGCCGGCATTTCCCAGCCCTATCTGTCGGATATCGAAAACGGCAAGGCAGATGGCTCGATATCGGCCATAAAGGCGCTCGCCGCTGCCCTCGATGTCGATATTGATGACCTTGTGTAAACGCTGATCCTCGCTCATGAGGCCACCTCCAGCACATCACCAAGGGCCTCAGAAGCTGCCAGGGCCGCACCGCCCCATTGATCCGCCATTGCGTTGGCAATGCCCGGATATGTTCGTGATCTGAGCTGCCCGCGGTCAGGTCCCGGCGAGGCCCGATGCACGATCGACCATGTCTTGTGTTCATCCGTGCCCGCATTGGGTGGCAGAAGCCGCTCTGTTTCAGTCAAGGCTGGCAGGCCCCGCAGGTAAAGTGAGGTCGCCTTGAAAGCGCGATCGCCAAACCACCATGGCTGCACGGTCTGGGCCGGCTTCTGGTAGTTGACGATCCGCTCTTTGGCATGCCGGTGCATCACCGGGTTTTCAATGGCCACCCGGTCAATCGGCGCATTCCAGCAGGCAGAAAACAGCGCCGCGCCTTCGTCCAGCAAACGCCACATGATGGCCGAGCGATCGGCAACGGAAAGAACCGGCCACGCCTGCTTCTCCGCAGGGAGAGCCTCGTTCGGTGCATTCTTCGGCGGGCCTGAGAGCCAGCGCACGCCGCTGTTGCAGAGCCGCGTGCATGGCGGATGCATCACGGCCAGCAAATCCCAACCGTCATCGAGAATGTCGCGGACATCGCAGACAATATGCCGGTTGCTGCCATCTTCGGCCGGCAGAAGATCACACGACCAGACATCATGCCCGCGCGAGGCAAAGGCACGACGCACCACGCCGGAAGTTTCGCAGCCGACAAGAACACGTAACTCGGTCATCCCGCCCCCCTCCGGTGCGCCCGCCAGGGCGGAAGCTCCTGAAGAAGCTCGAAGATACCCTCGGCAAGCGCGGCGCATCTCCGCTTCTGCGGCCAGGACAGTTCGCCTGCGCCGTTGGCATCAGACATCCGACGTTGCCCGATAGCATAGGCGCGGGCGTCCTCTGCCGAGATCCGCTCATTGCCGCAGCACACCGGGCACCGGCGCCGGCCGCTGGCCAAATACCCCTGCCCTGCACAATGCGGGCAGACAATTCTGGTAATCCTCACCTCCCTCACAGCTTGCCCTCCCGGATAATCCGGTTTTGCTGCGCGCGGATTTCGTCGGCGCGGGCTTGCAGATCGAGCGACGTATTGTGCAGGCGCTTGCCCTGCGTGGTATGGGCGACAAGCTCGGCGCGAAACTTCTCATAGTCAGCGGACCATTCCGAAAACCTGCGACGATTTTCAGCGAGGTTCGGGTTTTCGTTTGCCGGACCAAACATGAAATCGCGCACCTCCGCGACCCAGGCGCAAGGCACGCCCAGATCGCGCGCCACCAGATCATCCGTCCATGGCGCGACATAGCCCTGATCGTCGTAGACATCGGCAATCTTGTCGGCAACGATGCGCCGGTCCTCGCGCTGCATCTGGGGCGGCGGCTCCGCTTTCGATGTCGACACGGTCGTCTTTTTCACAATGGTTTTCGTCGCCATCTTATGGCTTTCCTTTCCTTGATTTTGGTGATCGGGATCGCAGGCAAACGGGCGATCATCGCAGTCATTGCCCAGGCAGGTCAGGCAAAAGGTAAAGCCGCAACTATCAACGATCCTGCAGGGGCTGGTGCTGAGCGGGCTTTGCGTTTCGCCGGTCATGTCAGACCTCGCCGTCGCATCCGTGCGTCTTGCTTTCCACGGTGTGGGCAACCCGCATGAAGTTTGCGTATTTTTCGAGGATCTCTGCCGCTTCCCTTGGATCGACCTTGCCGTCGGCAACGGCCTGGATCATGGATTGAGACAGCGCGTGAAAAGCGTCCTGAAACGCCCCTATATCGGCGATGCCCAGCCCGCCGGCGGCACTGTCAGCTCCATCATCGCGCACAAGCCGATAACCCTGAAGCCGCGCCATCTCGCCGACGATGACTGGCGCGCCGGCCTCCAGATCGGCCTCAACGGCAACGTCGATCGCCATAACGAGCTGGGTTTTCCGGCTGGGATCATGGGTCCAGCACTTCGAAAGTTGCCCCTGTGTCACCCGCGTGACATATTGAAATCGCTCCGGCCCGCCACCCTGCACAACCGAACGGCGGGAAGCCTCGCGCAGGCCATCGACAGCTTTTTGCGCCAGCAAACGCTGCATCACTGCACCTCATTCTGAGAATTATTTCGGGGGAAGCATTCACGGCGCCGACGGCCTAGAAACGCTACAACTGTCCAAATAAAAAAGCGTATGGGTAAAGCCGTAACAGTCAGAGCCTTCCGCAAGGAACACACCATTGAATACGGGAGTACTTCTCGCAAACCCTCTGAAAGCAAACGGACTGAAGGACTTCTCATCTTGAATCCCCCAGGCTCCAATAGATGTCCGGCCGCAACCTCTCCCGACAAATGCCGGTAATTTTCTCCGCTTCCGAAAGTCGCTTAATGGGCAAGGGAGGCTCTCCCTTTTCCCATCTCAATATGGTGGTGCGATGCACGCCAAATTCGGCAGCAACAACGGCAAGGGCTTTACGGCCGTTTTTCCGGTATTCTGCAAATGCTGTATTCGTCTCCATACCAAACGAGTGGCATTTACTGCAACTTTTGTAAAGTGTTTCCGTGGCACTTTTTGCCGACGATAACTTTTCGGCCTAATGGTAAAATTTGCCACATGCCAAACGTCACACGCATCCATAAAGACAAGCAGCCCATTCGACGGCACTACATCGCCGAATGGCTGGAAGCGCGCGATATGTCGCCAATGGAACTGCTTGCAAAACTCAATGACCCCGAAAGACCAATGGATCTCGCGGAGGTCGACAAGAGCCAAGTTTACCGCTGGCTGAAGGGTCAATTACCCCACCCGGCAATGCAAGCCCGTATCGCTGGGGCTCTGGACCTTGAAGACGATCCGTCGCGACTCCTTAGATCCCCCGACATTGACTGGATGACACACTTTTTCGAAGGACGCTCACGCGAAGAAGTCGAGCGTATCAGAGCAACACTTGAAGCCGCCTTCCCCAAGCAGAAAGACGGCACTTCAGGCTGATTTATCCCCTACCAGCCAAAGTCGAGGCGAACCAACCTGCCGAATCAATGATATCGGCAGTAGCATTTTATGCTACTTTTCCTCTGAGGTGTGCTTGCAATAAGTAGCATTATTTGCCACTCTTCACCTCACTGGACAGACCCGCTGTCCGCAACCCGCCGCAACTGACCTGCCTAGCTTCGTCATTGCGGCCCGTAAAGGTGGGGTCACAATGGCAAAATGCTCTCACGAAATTCATAGACTTACGATGCGCAGTTCGCACCCGTTGACGAATGACGACTGCACCGCCCTCCGGCGCATAAGCGTCACCGCCATTCTTTCTGGGCTAGCGATTCTCATCCTTTTGATGGTGCATCAACTCACCGAAATCGAAGCTGCCATTGCAGCATCGAATGTTTAGCAACATGCGCGCTGAGCAGACACCAGCGAAAGGCCGTCTTGCCAGCTATAGAACCCTCGTAGCTGGCGCCGCAGCGGTCGAACAAGTAGCAGCTGAACGCGACGCTCTGCATTTGGAGATCACCATTGAGGAGCCGGGAGGATCCGAGTGCATCAGCACCATCTCTCACTCGTGCCCGGTATCAAATCGAGAATTGCTGCTCAAGCATGTCGAAATTCCGGCCGACCTGATCCGCATGATTGACGCTGCAGCAAAACTCGATCGGAAGCGCCGAATCGAAATTGAGCGCTTGCAGATGGAGCTGGAGGCACGAGGCGGCAGGCCGGCGAAGAACTATGCCGCCGAATGCGCCATGAAATGCAGCGATCCGGCTTTCAAGGCGTACATGGAAGCCCGATACGCCCTCGCCCGCCCGCTGACAGACGACCGCGTCGCCGCGCGCGTGCGCTCGGTCCTCGCCATCTCGAGTCGAACCGAACTGAACACAAGCAACGAGGCTGCCGCGCGCTGGCGCGAGATGATGAAAGACTTTAACGCCTGGAGGAAAAGGTAACCATGGCACGCCGAACCATACCATTCACACTGGACGCCGTTAAACGCGCCATCATGGCTGTCAAAGCCGCAGGTGTCGACGTTCGCACCATCAGCGTGCGCCCGGACGGCACGGTTGTAATCAATGGAGATAACGGGAATAATTCGCAAAACGAGCTCGCCGACCGGTCGCAACCGGAAAACCTGAATAGTCTCGATGACTATTTCGCCTGGAGGGAGAAGGATGCGCGTCGTGACAGAGCTTAAGGGCGTGCACAGGGTCAGGAAGAAACTGGCCAGCGGAAAGGTCGTTTACTACTACTACGCATGGCGCGGCGGGCCACGCATCAGCGCAGATCCCAAGACAGACAAAGACGCCTTCATCGCCGAATACCGCCAGCACGAGCTGGCAGCTTCAACGGAAGGCGTCCTGACACTCGAAAGCCTGATTGACCTGTTCACCGGCTCGGAAACGAAGCCGAACCCCGACTTTCTGACGCTATCTGCCTCAACCCAGCGCGATCACCTTTACGCCTTCCGCCTCATAAAGGCGCACTGGCCCCGCCTGCCCGCGCGCCTCACCCAGCAGCGCGGCATGAAACGCGATATCAGGGACTGGCATAGATCTTTTGCGAAAAACCCTCGGAAGGCAGACAAGCTCCTGTTCTCCCTTTCCAAGGTTTTTTCGTATGCGATCAAGCACGAATACATCGAAAAGAACCCCTGCTCCGGCATAGACCGGCTCTATCGCGGATCAAGACGGGAATTCGTCTGGACCGACGAGATGGTCGACAAGGTCCGCAAGCAGGGAAAGCCGCACATCGTCGCCGCAATGGAAGTCGCCGTCTACACAGGCCAGCGCCAGGGCGATATCCTCGCGCTGAAATGGCCACAATACGACGGCACGCACCTGTCGCTGAGACAGGGAAAGACCGGCAAGCGCGTGAAGGTGCGACTGCACAAGGATCTGAAAGCCCTGATCGACCAGCTCAAACAAGCCGCCGAAGACCGAAAAGTCCGTTCAGCCAGCATCCTGACCAACAGTCGCGGCCGCCCATGGACACAGGACGGCTTTCAAACCTCATGGCGAAAGGAAATGATCCGCCTCGGCATCAAGGACGTCACCTTCCACGACCTGCGAGGCACCTTCATCACCGCCCGCCGCCGAGAAGGCTCCACCATAGAACAAATCGCCAGCATCTCCGGCCACACTATCTCCGAAGTCCGCTCAGTCCTCGAAAAGCACTATCTCGCCGACGATCAACAGGCCAGCGACGCGGTGATTTTGCGGATGGAGGAAAACAGCCGATCATAGGTCAGTTTTTTTTACAACGTTTTCCTGCTAGGGCAGTATTGTCGCAATCGGCTTAGGACCCACTTATGCCCTTGTCTCCAAATGAAATTCGGTCCCGAGCGGCGAGCTTCGCTAGGGAATGGGCCGGCCAAGGATATGAGAAGGGGCAGACCCAACTCTTCTATCGAGAATTCTTCGAAGTCTTCGGAGTCCCGATTAAGAGAGTGGCGACTTTTGAAGAACCGGTCAAACACGCCGACACCAGCAAACGCGGCTTCATTGACCTGTTCTGGAAGGGCAAATTGCTCGTGGAGCAGAAGAGTATGGGCCAAAGCCTTATCAAGGCTAAGACGCAAGCTCTGGACTACTTTCCAAGTCTCAAAGACGAGGACCTCCCAAGATATGTTTTGTTGAGCGACTTCCAAACCTTTGAGCTCTACGATCTAGAAGCTGCCGACGGGGAGGAAGGCGAACTCAAATTTCCTTTGGAGGAATTTGCGAAGCACGCACACAAATTCGGCTTCATCACCGGTGTCGAGAAGAAAACGTTCAAGGATCAAGATCCGGTGAACATCGATGCTGCCGAGCTGGTTGGCGCACTGCACGACGCCCTAGAAGACTCCGGCTACACGGGGCATGACCTTGAACGTTTCCTGGTCAGAATTGTATTCTGCCTCTTCGCTGACGACACAGGCATCTTCGCCAGAGGTATTTTCGAGGACCTGATCGAACGACGCACAAATCCGGACGGATCAGACCTTGGGGGATGGATCGCCCAGCTCTTTCAAACGCTTGACACAGAGAAGGGCCCGACCCGGCCGAAGACCCTAGACGAGGATCTGGACGCTTTCCCATATGTTAACGGCGCTCTGTTTAAGGAAACCCTTCGTCTGCCGTCGTTCAATACCGAGATGCGAGATAGGTTGCTTGACGCCTGTCGGTTCGATTGGTCGGAAATATCGCCCGCTATCTTCGGCAGCCTTTTCCAATCCGTCATGAACCGTGACGAGCGGCGACAGATGGGCGCGCACTACACCAACGAAACGAATATCCTGAAGACTATCCAGCCACTCTTCCTCGATGGTCTATGGGAAGAGTTCGAGCGCCTAAAGTCCCGCAGCATGAGGGACACCCGGCGAAAAACTGAACTCGAAAAATTCAGAGAGCGCCTGGGCTCACTTCGTTTTTTGGACCCCGCATGCGGCTGCGGCAACTTTCTCATCATTGCCTATCGAGAGCTGCGCATTCTAGAAATTGAAATCGTGCGCGAGCTAATCGACTACCAGAGGGATTCTTTTGGTCAGTTCAACGCACCATTGGACGTTTCTGATCTTTCACGGGTCAATGTCGACCAGTTCTACGGCATAGAAATTGGTGAGTTCGCTGGGCGGATTGCCGAAACTGCGATGTGGATGATGGATCACATCATGAACAATCGGCTCAGCCTTGAGTTCGGCCCATATTACTCGCGCATCCCGCTCAGAAAGGCGCCGCACATCGTTGTCGGCAACGCCCTTGAGATGGACTGGTCGGACATTCTTCCCCCGGCCGAATGCTCCTACCTGTTCGGCAACCCACCGTTCAGAGGCCACCAGTACCGCACGGAGGATCAGCAAGCCGACATGTGGCGAGTGTGGGGAAGAAAGGGGCAAGTCAATCGACTTGACTAGGCTCAGGACCTATTAAATCACTTGCGACGTTCTCTTCGTTTTGATTCATTGGACTCGAATGGAGAACCGTAATGAGTGATTTGCCGCTGCTGTCG
>MDSV01110654.1_pt1 | contig 57797 bp, 57 predicted proteins | sample 810851 | NCBI WGS metagenome assembly MDSV01 (sample SAMN05326640, study PRJNA326480) | marine metagenome | isolation source: seawater | place: Atlantic Ocean: North East | collected 2012
AGCAATAAAGATAATTCAATAATAAATAAAAATACCAAAATTTGAGCAGATCTATCCGTGCCATGCTCTCCAATTCTATAAAAAAATACGTTTATAAATAATAATGAGAGTAAAATAAAAAAAAATATAAAATTTATTTTTCTAAATTTAAAATCATATAGTTTTTTTAATAATATAATATTTACAAATCCCATCATTAAAATCGAGCCCATATGAAAGAAAAAGAAATTTATATAAGGTAAATAATATAAAGAGTTTAAATAAAAAATTGATGATGGAGTTCTAAATCCATGGTTAAAATTACCAATACCAAACATTAATTTATTTTGAGTTAAATTATAAGTGTATGGAAAATGATAGTAGGGGAAATCATCATGAGTTTTAATTAATATTAATGCAATAAACAAAATTGAGAAAATTATAAAAGTTAAAATAAAATCTTTATTTCTGTTTTTGATTACAAAATAGAAGATTATACCGACAACCAGTAAAACAATATTGTGTGCAATATCATGAGGATAAAAGATATTACTAATGTAAGAATAAATTATTAAAAAAAATAACCCAAATAAACCAAGGTATCCTTCATTAGTTTTTTTATAAATAAATAGTTTTGAAAACAATTTTCCATAGCCTATTGAGGAAAAAATTATTAAAAAATAGGTAAGGAAAATTATAATAAAATTTTTGATTACCATTAAACTATATTTATTAAATAAATGCTTTTAATTTTTAAATTTCTCATCTTGTGACTGAATTATTTCATATTTTTTAGAGTTAATTTTCTAAGAAAAAAATACGCAAATATATAAGTTAAAATAGAAAAAAATATCAGTTGTACTTGTAAGTTTGTATTATAGGGCTTTATTGATCCAGCATATAAAATAAATAAATTAAATAAATTTATGATTAAACTAGAAAAATTATTTGCCCACAGTTTATTTAAATTTAATTTATCTTTTAAAAAAATAAAAAAATAATGATGAATGTGAGCATTATCTGGTTTTAAAGGATTTTTTTTGTAAATTATTTTTCTAATTATAGAAAATAGATTTTCAAAGCATGGGTACCATAATAATAAAATTATAAAATAAGGTGAAATAAAATTATTAATATTATAAATTTTAATTAATAAACATCCTACTAGGAAACTTAAAGAATAAGCGCCGCTATCTCCAACAAATAATTGATTACAAAAATTTAAAATTAAAATAAAAGAAATTGTTGAAATTACAAAAAAAGTTACTTCTGTACTAATTTCAATTAATGACAATAAGTTTAGTTTAAATAATATTAAAATTATTATTAAAAAATATCCTAATAACAAACCATTTAAACCATCAATAAAATTCGAACCATTGATTAATACCATCAAACAAAATGCAGTAAAAAAAAAACTTATAAACGTTCCCATCAAATAATTATCTATAACTAAAATTCTAGTGGGAAAAACTTCAAGTTGTGTATAGAACGTAAAAACTATTAAAATAATTAACTGAAAAAAAAATCTTTTTTTTGGAGAATTTATTATATTTAAATCTGAAAATACTCCTAAAAGAAAAAATAATAAAAAAACAATTATAATTAGAGTATAGGCTTCATACAAAAAATATACTATTGGAAGTGCCATAAATACACCGCCAGACAAAGGTATAGAAATATTTGCAAAATTTTGATGAGAGGAGCCAGTAGTACTCTTTAAATAATTTTTTTTTTTTATAAAAATGTTAGTTAAAAATATTGCAATATAAAATAATATAATCTTTATAATCATTTGATGAATAGAGAATAAAAAAATAAAAAATTGAATAAATACATTATAATTGCAATATATAAAGATAAATTTTATTTTAAATAGTTTATGCTATGAAATAAGACTTTTTAATAATACATTTTATAAGGATTTTAATGAAAATTTTAATTACAGGTAGTTGTGGATTTATTGGATTCAATTTAAGTGACTATTTATTAAAAAAAAATTTAAAAGTTGTTGGTATAGATAATTTAAATAATTATTACGATGTAAAAATAAAATATAAAAGGCTTAAAATTTTAAAAAAAAATAAGAAATTTAAGTTTTATAAAATTGATATATCAGACAATAGTAAACTAAAAAAGGTATTCAAAAATAATAAATTTGATTTTGTAATTAATCTTGCAGCACAAGCAGGTGTTAGATACTCAATAAATAACCCAAGAAAATACATTGAAAGTAATACTTGTGGTTTTTATAATATTCTAGAAAATTGTAGGTCAAGATCAATTAAGAATATTTTATTCGCATCATCTAGTTCAGTCTACGGTGATAAAACAAAATTTCCAATTAATGAAAATGAACAACTGAATCCAAAAAATTTTTATGGTCTTACAAAAAAAAACAATGAGGAAATGGCTCATGTATATTCAAGATTGTATAAAATGAATATTCATGGATTAAGATTTTTCACAGTTTATGGAAAATGGGGAAGACCGGATATGTTTATGCTTAAATATTTGAATGCCAAGAAAAAATTTGATTTGTACAATAATGGGAACCATTTTAGAGATTTTACTTATGTTGAGGATGTAAACAAAATAATAAAAAGACTCTTAAATAAAAAATTACGAGGAAATGATGTATTTAATATTTGCAGTAATAAATCCATTAAAATTACTACTGTAATTAATTTTATAAATAAACATATGGATAAGAGTTATGTTAAAGTGAATAAATTGGGATTACAAGAAGCAGATGTAATTAAAACACATGGAAATAATTACAAAATTAAGAAACTCTTAAATTTTAAAAAATTTACACCTATTGAAATTGGATTAAAATCAATGATTCATTGGTACAAAATAGAAAATAAATTGTAAATTCAAACTATTTAAAATTCAAAGCTGAAAAGCTTTTTCGAGTTTGATTATAGTGTTTAGGGTTAATAGTTATAAACAAATTTAAAATGTATAAAAAGACTAATTTAGTTATATTTATGCCTTCTATAGAAGGTGGTGGAGTTGAAAAAAACTTATTTATTATATCTAATTACTTATCTTTAAAATTTAAAAAAATTATTTTTGTAACTTCATCATCAATTACAAAAAAACTTAATAAAAGAATAAGAGTAATTAATATTAATTTTTTAAATAATTTAAATACTTCAAGGTTATTTAAAATTATAATAAGTTCTTTGTTGCTTATTTTTTTTGTAAAAAAAAACAAAAATACAGTTATTTTAAGCTTTCAAGCAAATATATTTGCAATCTTGATATCTTATTTTTTTAAAAGTAAAATTATAGCTAGATTAAACTCCTCACCAACAGGCTGGGTTAAAAGTAATTTTAAAAAAACACTATTTAAAAAAATTTATTCTTTAGCAGATACGATAATTGTTAACAGCAAAGATTTTAGACAAGAACTTAAATTAAAATTTAAACTAAACTCTTCTTGCATATATAATCCATTAGACAAAAAAAATATTATAAAAAAATCAAAAAAAAAAATTAATACAAAAATATTTAAAAAAAAAGACTCTATTAAAATCATAAATATAGGTAGACTTGTTGATCAAAAAGATCAAATTACTTTATTAAAATCAATTAATCTTTTAAAAGAAAAATTAAAGATAGAGCTTATAATAATTGGTCAAGGAGATAATAAAAAAATTTTGGAAAATTATATTCAACAAAATTCTCTGCAAAAGTATGTTAAAATAATTAATTTTAAAGAAAACCCCTATCCATTTATAAAAGCTTCAGATATATTTGTGCTTAGCTCAAAATATGAAGGCCTACCAAATGTAATTCTTGAAGCTATAGTTTTAAAAAAATTTATTATTTCTAGTGACTGTCCTACTGGACCAAAAGAAATTCTAGAAAATGGAAAAAATGGTATTTTATTTAAAACTGGATCATATAAAGATCTATCACAAAAAATTTTGTATTTTAAAAAAATGAAATTTAAAAAAAATAAGATTAATAATGCTTTTAAAGCATTACACAAATATGATTACGATAAAAATTTAAATTTATATTTAGATGAAATTAAAAAAAGTATTTAATCAAAAAAACTTTTAAGTTTTGTACTCATTTAGCTTTATATTAAAAAAACTACCTAATGTAGCAAGAGCTCTCGTTATATATTGTAAAGAATATAATAAATTTTTTTTCAAAGATAATGGAATCAAGAATAAGTAAAATAAAAAATTTAATAGTTCATATATAAATTTTAAAAAAATAAATATACTCGATTTAGCAGATCCATGAATTTTAGAATATAAAATTCTGCTTGATGATCCATATCTAATATTTCTTTTTAAAAACCACATAAAATTAGTTTTTTTTTGATTTCTGCTTTCAAACACTTTTGAATACTCATTCCATATAATTGAATGTCCCATTTTATTTAATTTAGAAAAAAAAACTTGATCCGATCCACCTAGATTCTTTAGATCAATATCAAATTTTATTTTATTTTTATTTAATAACTTTGATCTTATGAACACATTATTGGTTGCAGCCCATTTAATTTTTGAAAGATGCTTAAATTGCCTCTCTAAAACTTTTTCGTATATATTATTGAATTTAGGCACTTGTGGACCAGTAATAATATCAGATCTAGAAAAATTAAAACATTTAAGCATATTTTTTAACCAATGTTTAGAAAGTTCACAATCATCATCAATTAAACATGAAAAGTCTGATGATGTTGACCTTATAATTTCTAAACTCTTGTTTCTTGCAAAAGGAATACCTTTTCTTTTTTCAATTAAGAATTTAATAGTTACATTATTTGTTTTATTTAGTTTTTTTATGAGAAATTTATTAAAATCGTTTCTTTTACTATTATCAATTATATATATTTTAATTTTATGAATACTTTTTTGATTAATTATACTTTTTATGCACTTTAGAGTTATGTTATTAAATTCAGCAACACATACATAAAAATTTATTTTCAACATCGCTTTCTTTGTATATTACTTAATTAAAAAATGATTGAAATACAAATAATAACCAAAAACTAAGTTGCAGAAAAAAATTATATATTGGTCGCCACACTTAACACATATAGGAACTATAAATTCTGTTATCAACTCAGCAAAATCATTAGTAAAATTTTCAGACAAAAAATATAAGGTTTTCTTATTAAATCTGTTTGGTGAATGGTCAAATCTTGATCAAAAATTTAATGAAGATAAAATTACCTTAATAAATATTTTTAATCCTAAAATTAATAAATTTCTGCCAAAAAATAGTTTTTTAAAAAGTAGATTTACATATATTGTTTTTTTTATTATTTCATTTTTTAAATTGAGAAAAATTTTAAAATATAGTGATAATTCAATTTTAATCATTCATTTACTAACATCTTTACCATTGCTTGTAACAAAATTATTTAATTTAAAGATTAAAATAATACTAAGAATATCAGGGAGGATAAAATTAAACCCTATTAGGATATTTATTTGGAAATTATGCGAAGATAAAATTACTTGTGTTACATGCCCCTCAAATGAAACTAAAAAAGATATTATTAAGTTAGGTATTTTTAATGAAGATAAAATTACCACTTTGTACGACCCTATTTTAGAACCAAAAAAAATTAATTTACTTAAAAATCAAGCAATAGAAAATGAAGAGATTTTGAATAAAAAGTTAATTTTAGGTATTGGACGTTTAACAAATCAAAAAAATTTTGTTCAATTAATTAAAAGTTTTAGTGAAATTAATAAAATAAATTCTGAATATTTTTTAGTAATACTGGGTTCTGGTGAGGAAAAAAAAAAATTAAATCAAATTATTAAATATCTTAAGTTGGAAAACAAAGTATTTCTTTTGGGTTTTAAAAAAAATGTTTTTAAATACCTGAAGCACTGCGAAATTTTTATTTCTTCCTCAAAATATGAAGATCCTGGTGCATCATTAATTCAAGCAGCATTCTGTAATAAATTTATAATCTCATCCAATTGCAAAAATGGCCCTAGTGAAATTCTTCTTAATGGTGAAGGTGGTATTTTATACAATTTAGATAACGAAAATATAGAAGATTGTTTTGAAATATACCAAAACCTCGGAACAAGAGAAAAGAGAGAGAAGATATTTAAAGCTAAAAAAAATATTATGAAATATTCAATCTTAAGACATTTTAAAGTATTGAATAAATTAATTGAAAAACTTTAAAATGAAAAAAAAAACTCATATTTATATATTTCAACCCTATCCACAACTTGGTGGCGCAGACAGATCAATTATTAGAATTATTAATACTTATGACAAAGCAAAGTTTACTTTAATAAGTCTTACGAAATGTAACTATTCTAAATTTTTAAATAAGGAAATAAATTATATTAAACTTAAATCAGAAAGAAGTATTTATTCAATTTTTGAATTAAGAAAGAAAATTAATAATGTTGTAAAAAATTCGAAAAATACAAAAAATATATTTATTTCCAATCAACATTTTGCAAACTTAATTTCAATCATTTCATTGAAAAAAATAGAAAAGTTAAAATTAATTTTGATTGATAGAAATCACTTAATAGAACTTTATAATTATGACAGTTTACTAAGTTATTTTAAAAATAAAATAATTCTCTTTTTAATAAAAATACTTTATAAAAAAGCAGATGCAGTTGTTGGTATTAGCAAAACATTAGCTGGTGATTTATCAAAATTTATTAACAAAAAAGTGCATGTAATTTATAACTCTGCATTAAACGATTATGTTTCAAAAAAAACTTATCAACAAGTAAAATTACCAAAAAAAATTTTGAATAAGAAAATTTTGCTAAATGTTGGTTTTTTTGAAAATCAAAAAGACCAGATAACTATTTTAAAAGCAATTAAATTGTTAAGTTATGAATTTGATGATTTTCATCTGATATTAGTTGGAAGAGGTTCTAAATACAATAAACTAAAAAATTATATAAAAATAAATAAATTACAAAATTTTGTGAGTTTTTTTACAAATATAAATAATCCAACTTATTTTTATCAAATATCGAACTTATTTATTTTGAGCTCAAAGTATGAAGGCTTTGGAAACGTAATAGTAGAGGCTTTAAAAAATAATTGCCCAGTAATTACATCAAATTGTAAATCTGGACCTATGGAAATTATTGCTAACGGTAAATTTGGTGACTATTTCAATATTGGAGATTATTATAATCTGAAAAATATTATTAAAAGACATTTCAATAATGAAAAAAGATTAAATAAAAAAACTTTTTCATCTAAAAAACATCTTCAAAACTTTAATATTTATAATTTTAAAAAAAATTTCAGTGAGTTATTAGATAAAATTTAATATGATGAACTTTCTTAGAGATGAATTTGAATACTTTGTAAAAGATAATATCTTAAAAAAATCAATTCTAATTTTATACTTGTTAATGCCAATATTTTTAATCCTGGGTACAGCTATAAGTGAATTAGCGATTATATTGATATGTTTTTATTTTATTTATGATTTTATTTTTAATAAAAAAAATATTTTTAAAAATAAATTAATATATCCACTAATTATTTTATATGTTTCTTTAATAATTAATTTGATTTTTTCAGAAAACTTTTCCAATTCTTTTCTTAGAAATTTTTTTTTCTTTAAACATTTGATCTTAGTGCTTGGAACAATTCAATTTTTATCAGAGAATAAATTTAGAATCACTTTTTTATTTAAATTATGGCTTATCTTTCTCATTATTTTTGCAATTGATATGTTCGTTCAATTTTTTATTGGGAAAAATATAATTGGGATGGAGTCTCCTCTTAAGCTTCATAGAATTTCTGGTTTTATGGGAGATGAGCTTAAGGCAGGATCTTTATTATTAAGTTTCAGCTTAATTACATGTTGTTTTTTTATTCAAAATACAAAATATAAAAACATCGGATTTATTTTAATATTATTCTTCTTATCAGCTATATTTATTTCTGGGGATAGATCAAATTTTATAAAATCAATTCTTTCAATAATATTTATTAGCTTCTTTCTTGAAAAAGAATTTTTAAAAAAAATTATTATTATTTTCTCAATTTTATTAGGTTTTGTTTTAATTATATTGTCCAATTATAGTGTCTACAATGAAAGATTTTATAATAAAATATTCAAAGATCTTACTAATCAAAATTACAATTTAATAAATTATGTTAATGAGACAGAATATGGAAAATTATATCATACAGGTATTGTTCTTTTTAAGAATAATAAAATATTTGGAGTTGGAAACAAAAATTTTAGGTTATTATGTGAAAAAAACTTTAAAGAAAGATTTCTAAAAAAAAACGATATAAAATTTAATAAAGATAACATCAAAGAAAAATTTGAGGAAAAATTTAGATGTAATACACATCCACATCAAATATATGTTGAAATTTTATCTGAACATGGGCTATTTGGTTTTATAATCTTAATTTCATTATTATTTCTTTTTATAAAAAAAAATTTTTTATTTATTTATAATAAAAAAAATATTTTTATAAGTTGTCAATTCATAATAATCTTAATTAATTTCATACCAATCCTGCCTGGTGGTAGTTTTTTTTCTAGTTTTAATTCTAGTATATTTTGGATTAATGTTGCTTTATTTTATTCATATAAAAAAATAATTAAGTAATTATTTCATATATTTTTTTTAAAAAATATTCTTTGCCCAAATTACTATAAACTTCTGTCAATATACCCCTTGAATTTTTGACTAATTTTTTTCTTAGTTCAAAATCTGAAATTAAGTTAAATAATTTTTCGTGGAAATTTTTGAAATCAAAATCATAAGAAATATACGTTTCACCTTCATGATATATATTTGGCCAAGTTTCTATGCTATCCATATTAGCAGTCATAAATGCAGTTCCACAAATTGCTGCCTCAAATTCTCTATAACATACTTCCCCCCACCCAAATGCGCCAATCGAAACTTTTGAATTTCTTAATATTGTATAGTAGTTTTTTTTATTCAATCTTCCTTCGATAAACTTTTTTTTATTTCGAATGTTATTTAATATCTCTATTAGTTTTGTTCTTTGAAAACCAACTGATTTTCTGTAATAGTTTGTGTTCATTAGTGAAAAGAAATCATATTTTTCTTTATCATGAGTCCAACTTTCATAGAAAGATAGTTTCATTCTGTAATCTTTTATATTTAGATATTTAAATTTAAATAACTCTAAAAAATAGTTTAACTTTGAAAATTTAATGTAATCGAAAAAACACCCCACACCCAAATTCCATCCAAGAATTAATTTTGATAGGTATTTAGTATCTAGTATTTCTTGATCATAAGGTTTGTGATCAATTAACTTATAATTTTTGATATAATAGTCTGTATAAAGCCTTCCTCCTTCTAACTTGCGAGTATATACTTTTTTGTCAATATAGAATTGTTTTTTTATATATTTTTTTACATAAGGTAAAACTTCAAATTGAGTTGTACCGGCACTATCTCTCATATCAAACCAGTATAAATTTTTATTTTTAATATAAATTTTTTTTAAATATTCAATATTAATCCGTCCATTAATTTGAGCAAAAGATCTGGAGTTTAAAAACAAATGATCACCCTCTATAAATTTATTATTTATTTTTGAAAAAAAATTGACGGTTATATTTTGTTCATTAAGTTCTTTTTCAAATAAAAAAAACCAATTCCAAAAACCATAGTACAATCCCAATTTTCTGGCTTCATCATTAATTAAAATGTGAATTTTTTGTTTCATAATACTTATTTTTTATATAAGTACATATTTAATTCACTTAATGATTATCAAAGCAATAAATTTTTTAGTTTATCTTTTAAGGTATCTAACAATAATTCATACAAAATATAATGTTTCTAATAAAATTAATTTTGGCTCAAGATTAGCCAATATCTTTTTTAAAAAAAATCTTAAAAAATGTAAATTTTATTTAGAATATGGTTCAGGTAACAGCACAATTTTAGCCCACGAGCTTGATAAACAATTTCAATCTATTGAAACTGATAAAAGTTTTTATAAATTCATGAAAACAAAAAAAATTGAAAATATAGTTTTTTCTGATTTGGGCCCAACAAAATACTTTTCGTTTCCTATTTTGCCTCTAATGTTTATTAAAAAAAAAATTGAATTTTATGGGAATTATTTAGATCATTTCTATAAACAGAAAAAAACTATTCCAGATTTAATTTTAATTGATGGAAGATTTAGGGTTTTTACCTGTATTAATATTTTAAATTTCTTATCAAAAAATAAAATTAAAAAAAAGATAAAAATTATTATTGATGATTATAAATTTAGAAAAAACTATAAAGTTTTAAGTAAAATTCACTTGGTAAAAAAAATTGGAAGATTCGGAGTTATGAATTTTAACTCTTTTAAAAAAATTAATAAAAAAAATTTAAAAAAATATTTTATTATTTCAAAAGAAGATCCATTATAAATAAGATTGATATTTTTGAATAATTTTTTTCTTTAATGGTTGCTCAATTAAGTAGAAAGATATTATTGAGATTAATAATGTAAAAAAAACAGCAAAGAAAACTGATAAATTCATAAATCCCAGTTTATTTATTTCTCTAATTAATATTATTCCAACAGCATTATGTATCAAATACCAAGAGAAAGATATCAAACCAATTTTTGATAGTATTCTTATATTAAGACTATATTTGGAATTTAATATTAAAGATGTAATAAGAATTAAACAAATAAAATATATTTCGTTTCCAAAATATCTCTCATTAACAAAAATATTAATTATTCCAATAATAATAACTGGTAAGTAATTTAATATTTTTTTGTCTTGAAGATTAAATAAAAATAAACCAATTAAAAATAAATTTGCATGCGGCGATACTGATGTAAAAAAATATAAAAATGATTTATCAATTAATAAAATTATATTTAAAATTATTGAAAATACAGCCCATGCAATAATACTTTTATTTAAATCCCTCAAAAGGAAATACAAAATGCCAAAAAAAATATAAAATTTCAGCTCTACTATTAATGCCCAATATATCCCATCGATGTATGTAAAACTAAGTCCTGGTATAAAGTTTGCAAATATCAGATTCATTAATCCTGTGAACATATCTACTTCTCTACCTGGTAGATCAAAGAAAAAATAAAAAACTAAAGTTACTATTCCACAAAAAACATAAGCAGGATAAATTCTTGCAAATCTTCTTACAAAAAATTCAATTAAATTATTTGTTTTAATTATTGTCATAGCTATACAATATCCACTGACAATAAAAAAAATATCTACACCAGACCAACCATAATTTGCATATTCAACAAATGGACCAAACCAGTTATCTGTAAAAAACAAGTACTGTGTAGAATAATGAGATATATAGTGGTACGAAACTACAAATATTATTGCTATACCTCTAAGATAATCAATATTCTCAAGTCTTTTTGAAATTTTTGATGGCATATATTTCATGAAACTATATTAATAATAATATTAATAATCAAAATAATTTATGAGCTTTTATAAAAAATTTTTTTTCTCAACTTTAACAATTTTAGTAGCTATAATTTTTATTGTAAAATTTATCTTTTCCTCTCTAGAAAATAAAATGATTGAAATAATTAAATCAGAAAAATTTCATAATTTTGTTAGTGAAAGAATTAAATACGAAATAAACAAACATTCATCAAAAGAATTAGATGAGGAAGAAATTGAATTTTATACAAAAGAATTTAATAAAATTCTTGTTAAATGGAAACCTGTTATTGATAATCTCGATGTCCAGTCAGATAAATAATGAATATTACAAGTCCAAGAAATTTTAAATATTTAGCAATTGCAATACCATTATTTTCATTTTTAATCTCTATTTGGCAATCTCAATATGTATATGATGGTCATCATTGGGGGTTAATGGCATCTAATGCAAATGATTTGTTAAAAGGTAAAACTCCCTATAAGGAAATATTTATTCAATACGGGCTATTTACAACAATTATCCATGCATTTTTTATAAAAATAAGTGGCTATAAAGTTATTTCAATTTTTTATGGAACGTCATTTATTTATTCTATTTCTATGTTTTTATTTTATTTACTTATTAAAAAAAAATTTGAGGAATATTTCGCACTATTTGGATTAATTTGTTTGTTTTTAATTCATCCTTTTACTAATCATCCTTGGCACAATTATATAACTTTTTTATTTTTAATTTTATCTTTAATTTGTTTGGAAAATAATGAACTAAAAGGTAAATTTGTGTCAGGTGTTTTTTTCAGCCTTGCAGTCTTATCATACGAAAAATTTATATTGGTGTTTATTTTATTCTTTATTCCATATTTTTCTCTTAATTTAATAAATAAAGATTATAAAAAAATATTTTATTTTTTATTAGGTTTTTTTATACCTTTATTATTTTTTTTGTTTTATCTAAATCAAAATCAAATATTGGATAAATGGCTATTATTTCACTCAATTTCAAATCTATACTTGGATAGCTCTTATATTTTATTGCTATTTAATTTTATAAAAACAATAATATTTACAAGTTTAACAAAAATAATCTTTGAACCATATTGGCTATTTTTTTTAATTATAATTTTTCTTAACTTTTGTTTACTATACTTATTTATAATAAAAAAAAAAAAAATTAAGAAAAAAGAAGAATATTTAATTGCTTATTCCATTATTTCTCTCGGCTGTTTTTCTAGCGCCATTCATTCCATAAACAGCTTTAGACTTGCAACAGGATCTATAATTGGAATATTCATTTTAATTTTTTTTATTAATAAATTTAAAGAAGAAGAAACTAAAAAAATAATTAGTTTAGGAATAATTATTTTTTTATGTCTTGGAATTAATTTAAAAAAGAGCGAAAATAACAAATTATATCTAACACCTGTAAAATATGATCATTTCTTAGATAATAAAATAAATTTTTTTAAAGGTTTAAGATTTAAAAAAGACACATGGAATAATCTAATTTTTACAAATAAAATTTTAAATGAAATAAATGAAAATTGTAAAAATATAAATTTTGGAGTTAACTATACAAATAATAGTTATTATTATTTATTAATTTCTGATATTTTTAATACTTTTCAAATTAAACCATGGATTAATGAAAAAAATACTTTAGATAAAAAAATAATGGAATTAATAAATCCAAGATTTGAAAAAAACTTAAATAAAGGCTTGCAAAATAAAAGTGTTATATTGTTAACAGATCTAACTTATGAAATTCCTAAAAATTATGATTTTATTAATTTACCTTATTCATATGAAGATAAATATAAAAAAATAATAATACCAAAGAAATGTAAGGCCAATTTATGAAAATTTTTATCCTTTGTGGTGGTTTTGGAACAAGACTAGATTATGAGGGAAAGTTGAACGCAAAACCCATGATTAAAATTGGTCGAAAACCAATACTACTTCATTTAATAGAAAATTTTGTTATCCAAGGTTACAATGAATTTATATTTTGTTTAGGTTACAAAGCAGATTCAATTATAAATTTTTTTTTAAATAAAAAAAAGAATGTAAAGATATTAAATAAAACCAAAAAAAATATAAAATTTAAATTTAAAGAAAAAAATTTAAAATTTATAGGTAATTTAATTTTCACTGGTATTAACTCTGGAACTGGAGGAAGAATTAAAGATGCATATAATTATTTAAAAATGAATGAAGATTTTATAATGACTTATGGTGATGGTTTATCTAATGTTGATATAAATAAACTTGTTAAATTTCATTATTACAATAAATCTTTAGTGACATTAACTGCGACCAAACCAAAACATAGATATGGAATAATTAAAATTAAAAATAACAAAATAGACAAATTTGATAATCAAAATAAAAGTATTAATGTTTTTGTTAATGGTGGATTTTTTGTTATAGACAAATCTGCTATTAAAAAAATTAAAGACAAAAAAATTTATTGGGAAAAAGAACCACTTAGTTATTTTATAAAAAAAAAGAGGCTATTTGCATATAAACATAAAGGTTTTTGGAAAAGCTTAGACACACTAAAAGATAAAAATGATTTTGATAAAATGATTAAAAAAAAAAATTATCCATGGAAAATAAAGAAAAATTAAAAAGATTCTGGAAAAATAAAAAAGTTCTTATTACAGGTCATACAGGTTTTAAAGGGAGCTGGTTATCAATTATGCTTAATATGCTTGGAGCAAATGTTTATGGGTATTCTTTAAAACCTCATAAAAAATCTTTATTTAACCAAGCTAATTGTAAAAGTTTTTTAAAAAAAAACATATATGCAGATATTAATAATGAAAAATATTTTAAGAAAACTATTAGCTCTTTAAAACCTCAAATTCTATTTCATTTAGCTGCACAACCTTTAGTAAGTGAATCCTTCTTAAAACCAGTTCAAACTTTACAAACAAACATAATGGGAACTGTGAACATTTTAGACTCAATCAAAAAATCAAATTCTATAAGATCAGCTGTAATAATAACAACAGATAAAGTTTATAAAATAAAAAAAAATAACAATAGTTATTCAGAAATTGATGAATTAGGAGGAAAAGATCCTTATAGTTCGTCAAAAGTTTGTGCTGAGTTGGTTACAAATTCATTCATAGAGTCTTACTTTAAAAATACGAAAATTAAGAAAAATGTTGCTACTGCAAGATCTGGTAATGTAATTGGTGGTGGCGATTATGCAAAAAATAGGCTTTTTCCAGACATTATAAATTCCATAAATTCAAATAAAACTTTGTTAATAAGAAAGCCAAAAAATATAAGGCCTTGGCAACATGTAATTGAACCACTAATGGGTTATTTGATGTTAGCTGAAATACAATATAAAAAAAAAATTAATCAAGAACCATTTTGGAATTTTGGACCAAATCAAAATAGCTTTGTAAGTGTAAATGAAATTGTAAAAATAGTAAATAATATTAAAAAATTAAATACAAAAAGAAAAATAAACCAAAATTTTTTTGAAACTAAAATTTTAAAATTAAACAGCAATAAAGCAAAAAAATATTTGAAATGGAAATCAAGGTGGAGTTTGCGGAAAAGTATAAATAGTGTTATTGAATGGAATTATCAATTTAATAAATACAAAAATGCAAAAAAAATTTGCGAACTTCAAATAGAAAACTATCTTAAATAAAATGAAAATATCTTATGGAAAAAATGTTTATGGAAATGAAGAAATAAATGCTGTTATAAAAACCCTGAGAAAAACAACTCAAATGGGCAAGTCGATTTCAAACTTTGAAAAAAAAATTGCTAAATTATTTGGAAAAAAATATGGTTTAATGGTAAATTCAGGATCATCAGCCTTAACACTTGCTGCTGATGTTCTTAATTTTAAAAAAGGTGATGAAGTTATTACCCCTTGTCTAAATTTTGGTACTGCCGTTTCAGCAATTATGCATACCGGAGCAACACCAATTTTAATTGATGTGAAAATTGATACTTTACAGATTGATGTAAATAAATTGGAAAAAAAAATTAACAAAAAGACCAAGGGATTAGTAATACCTAATTTAATTGGAAATATACCAAATTGGATAGAGATCAAAAAAATAGCTAAAAAATATAAATTAAAAATTATTGAAGACTCTGCTGATACTTTGGGTGCAACAATTAACAATAAACCATCAGGAATTTATAGTGATATATCTATAACAAGTTTCTATGGATCTCATATAATAAGCTGCGCTGGTAATGGTGGTATGTTTTTAACAGATAATCTGGAGCTTTTTAAAAAAGCAAAAGTATTAAGAAGTTGGGGAAGAATGTCGACTTTAATAAAAGACTCTGAAAATATCAATAAAAGATTAGACATAAAATTAGACGGATTTGATTATGATAAAAAATTTGTTTTTTCAGAAATTGGATATAATTTTGAACCCTCTGAAATTGGGGCTTCATTTGGATTAATTCAATTAAAAAAATTTAAATCTTTTAATAAATTAAGAAACAAAAATTATAATTCTCATTTAAGATTTTTTAAAAATTATGAAAAATTTTTTATTATACCTAGAATTATGAATAATATTAAAACTAACTTTTTAGCTTTTCCAGTAATAATTAAAGAAAATAAATATTTTAAAAGAAAAAAATTACAAATATTTCTGGAAAAAAATAATATTCAAACGAGACCTATTTTTAGTGGAAACATTCTGAGACATCCTGCTTTCAAGATTTTAAAATCAAGTAAAAATAAATTAAGTTCATTTAAAAATTCAGATTTTGTGATGAAAAATGGATTATTAATAGGTTGCCACCAGGGTTTAAATCACAAAGAAATAAAATATATTCATGATAAATTTAAAAAATTTTTAAAAAAATATGAATAATAAAAAAGTAAGTGATTTAGTTGCAGAATATCTTAAAGAAAAAAAAATAAAACACGTCTTTGGAATAATAGGTTCAGCAAACTCACATTTATTCGACTCTATAAATCAACTGAATTACACAAAAATAGTATGTATGCATCATGAACAATCTTTAACAATGGCTATGCAAACATATTACAGGGTAACAAAAAAATTGGCTATCGCATTAGTTACAGCGGGTGGTGCAAGTGCAAATGCAATAACAGGTGTAATTAGTGCCTGGGCAGACTCAATGCCAGGCATAGTAATATCTGGTCAAGAAAATTTAAAATATGTAAATCAATATAAAAAAAATAATTTAAGAATGTGGGGTATTCAAGGTTTTGACAGTGTTAAAATGGTCAAAGATGTAACCAAATATTCTAATCGTTTAACTAAACCTGAAAATATTTTACAAGAATTAGATTTTTGTTTTCATGAGACATTAAATAATAGACCAGGTCCAGTCTGGCTTGATATCCCAATAGATATTCAAGGAACAAAAATTAAATATAAAAGGTTAAAAAGATACAAACCAAAAATTAAAAAAATAAAACCTAATGATAAATTGTTACTTAAAATACAAAAATTGATTGATGAGTCAAAAAGACCAGTATTTTGGTTGGGTAATGGTATTAAAATTTCTAACTCAAATTCTTATATAAAAAGTTTATTAAAAAAATATAAATTTCCATTTTTTTTGAGTTGGGCAGCTTTAGATTTAATGCCATCAAATCATAATCTTAATTTTGGAAGACCTGGTGTTTATGGTAATAGAGCCTCAAATATTATATTACAAAATTCTGATCTAATCATTTCAATCGGAGCTAGATTGTCAATTCCAATGATGGGATATGTTGAAAATGAGTTCGCACGAAAAGCAAAAATTATTTATGTAGATATAGACAAATCAGAATATAAAAAATTCAAAAATAAAAAAAAATTTTTATTTTGTAATTCAGATGCTAGAGAATTCATTGATAGTTTATTGAAATTATCAAAAAGTGATAAACCTTTTTCAAAAAACAATTGGTTAAAATATTGCAATAAAGTTCTTAACAATTTTCCCCACCTAGAGAGTGGAACTCATGATGATAAAAATGGTTATATTAATTCATATAATTTTATGAATAAGTTTTCTAATTACTTAAAAGAAGATAGTTGTATTGTAACTGATATGGGTACAGCACTACTAAGTGGACATCAAAAAATCAATTTGATTAAAAATCAATCAATGATGACTTCGACGGGTTTAGGTGAAATGGGTTATGGATTACCTGGTGCGATCGGTGCTTGTTTTGGAAAAAAAAGGAATGAAATAATTTGCTTAAACTGTGATGGAGGAATTATGATGAATCTTCAAGAACTTCAAACAGTTGATGAATATAAACTTCCAATAAAAATATTTATTTTTAATAATGATGGATATTTGATGATTAAACACACTCAAAAAAATTTATTTAAAGGCAAATATGTAGCAGTTAATAAAGAAACAAATATATCATGTCCAGATTTAAAAAAACTATCCAGTGCATTTAATATGAAATATTATTCAATAAAAAAATGGAGTGATTTCGATATCAATATGAAAAAAATCATGAAAAATAAGGGCGCTTTAATCTGTGAGATATTCATGGATCCTGAACAATATTTTCATCCGAAACTTGGAACTTCTCTTGATAAGAATGGAAAAATTATCTCTCCACCACTTGAAGATTTATCTCCAATAATAAAAAGGTCTAAATTAAAAGACAATATGATTATACCTATACATAAAAAATCAAAAATGATTTAGTTTTTTTTTTTAAGATTATAAAGAACGTTAAATATTAAATCTTCTTGACCAGCTACTAATTTTTTTTTTCCAATAGCTTTAAAAGCTTCAACATCATCTAATTTAAACTTAGTGGAATAGTAATCAACCTTTGAGGCAAAACCTGAAAATAATCCATAATTTGCGCTCATTATATTTTTTGGCTCAGAGAATGGATTCGAATAATTAATATTTTCTTGTTTTAACATTTTCGGAAATTCTTTAGCTATTTTATAGATTTTCGGTATTTCTACATTTAATTTGAAACCTAATTTTTTAACCACAGTTAAAAATACATCCATTTGTGTATTTCCTGCGCCCGCACCAAATCCTTTAATTGAAACATCTATAATTTCTGCACCACTTTCTAAAGCTGCTATACTATTCCAAACAGCTGTGCCAAGATTGTTATGCCCATGAAATCCAACTTTTATTTTAAACTTTCTCTTAATATTTTTAATAATTTCTTTCAAGTCATTTGGAAGAAAAATTCCAGCTGAATCCATAATAACAATTGTTTTAACTCCAATTTCTTTAAGAAGTTTGACTTTATCTAAATAACATTTTTTTTTATCAACCACTAAATGTGCCATCATGAGAACTCCCCATGTTTCTACATTATTTTTTTTACAAAATTCTATTTGTGATATTGTCGTATCAATTTCGGTAGAATTAGCACCAATTCTGAAAACATCGACACCACAATCAATAGCTAGTTTTAAATCATCAATTCTAGAGAAACCGGGTATTGAATGAATTGATAATTTGGTTTTTTTTAAATTAGACCGAGCTATCTTTAATGCTTTTTTATCTGATATTGCTGAATATCCAATTGCCAAAGATGATGCACCTAATCCATTTCCATGTCCAACTTCTACTAAATCAATTCCTGTATCATCGATTTTTTCGCAATATTTTTTTATAACTCTTTCATTTAACTTATGATTAACTGCATGATTTCCATCTCTTAAAGTTACATCACTTACAACTAGCTTTTTAAATTTAATCATTTTTATATTTTTTGATTAATTGCCCTAAGTAAACTGCAGAGGAAGTAATTATATCCAAATTTCCGGCGTATGGAGGTAAGTAATCTCCTTGACCAACTACCCTTACTGTTACTCTAAAAATATTCTTTTCAAAAGTTCTGAATAATATTGCGTTATAACCAGGTATATAAAACTTTATTCTTTTATTTATATCTTTCAGTTTTTTTTTTAATTCTAAATACTCTCTATTATTAAGAGAGTTTTTTAATTCAAAAAAAATAGAATTCATCATATTCACAGGTGGATCAGAAGGATTGATATTTATAATTACTTTACACTTATTTAATCCAGTTAATTGATATATTGCGCCCTCTGTATTAGCTATATATTCATTGATATTCTTCCTTGTAGCAGGCCCCGCACTTTTTGCAGATATACTCGATACCAATTCAACATATTTTAATTTATTTTTTAGCTTTTGTTTAAAATAAGAAATTATAGGTATAGAAGTTTGCCCCCCACATGTAATTAAATTTATTTTTTTAGGAATTGCTGATTCTATAAAATATGGAACAACATAATCACCAAAATGAGAAGGGGTGAGGTTTAGATAATAAATATTTTTTAGTTTTTTTTTTAATTTTTTAATTATAATTGCATTTGATGTTGCAGATGTGCAATCAAAAATAATTTTACAATTTTCAAGGTTTTTAATAACACCTTTAATACCTGTGCTAAAATATGAAAACTTTTTTTTTTGACAATACTTTGCACCCTCAGAATTTGAATTATTATTAAAAATTAAAACATTTTCAAAAAATTTTTTTTTTTTTAATTTTATATAAAGGTCAATTCCAATTTTACCAGTTCCTATAATTATTGCTTTAGACATATGTTCATTTATATTAAAATTTGTAAATTAACAATCAAATAAGTTATACCTATTTAAAAAATTATATTTCTATAAATAGAAATTTTAAAATGATTAAAAAAAAATTACTTATAATTGGTGGTAGTAAATTTATCGGAAAATCATTTATTAGTTATTTTAACTCAAATACAAATTACTTAAACTTAGAAATAAAATTAATTTTAAGAAATTTTTTTAATAAAAAAATTTATAATAAAAATATTAAAATCATTAATAAAGATTTTAAAAAAATTAAATCTTTACCTGAATGTGACTTTATTCTTTATTGCTTAAGAACAAATTCAATTAAAAATGATAATGAATTATTTCAAGTATTCCAAAAAAAAATTCATAAACTTAGAAAAAAACCTAAAATTATTTACACAGGTTCTGGTGTGCTTTATGGATTAAATAAAGAAAAAATAAAAATTAGTGAAAAATTTGATGTCGTAAAACAATTCTCAAAATCACAAAAATATAAACAAAAATGGTTTTCACAAAAATTAAATCTTGAAAGAAAGTTTTATGAACTTTCCAAAGAAAATTACAAAACTGTTGTTTTAAGAATGTTTACATTTATTGGACCTAACATTTTAGATCAAAATTATGCGATTTCAAAATTTTATAAAAAAATAAAATATAATAAAAAAATAATTATTAATGGTCCTATTAATACTTACAGATCATATTTAGATGAAATTGATACCGTGGAGTGGATATTAAAAATATTATTTAATTTTAAAAATAATTTTGAAATTTTTAATTTTGGATCGGATAAAGCTATAAGAATTTATGATTTAGTAATAAGAATGGTTGGTAAAACTAATATAAAGAAAATTGTATTAATTAATAAATCAAGTAAACTAGATTATTATGTGCCATCAATTTCAAAATTAAAAAAAAGGTTTAATCTAAAACAAAAAGTGAGCTTAAATAAGTCAATAAAAAAATTGTTTCTAAAATGAAAATTTCAATAATAACTCCTACTTATAACGAAATTGAAAATATAGAAAAACTCTATTTAGAAATTAAAAAACAAATAAATAAATTACAATATGAATATGAGCATATTATAATCGATAATAATTCTACTGATGGTACTATAAAAAAAATAAAAGATTTGGCCTCCAAAGATAAAAATTTAAAAGTGATTATTAATTCCAGAAATTATGGTCATATAAAATCTCCTTTTTATGGTTTATTACAAAGCAATGGAGATGCGAGTATACTTATGGCATCAGACTTTCAAGACCCAATAGAGCTTATCCCAAGGTATATTGAAGAATGGAAAAAAGGTAATAAAATTGTATTAGGTAAAAAAGTATCTTCAGACGAAAATAAAATAAAACTTAGTATAAGAAAATCATTTTATAATTTTTTAAATAAAATTTCTGAAACTAAATTGACAAAAGATACAACTGGGTCAGGCATTTTTGATAAATCTATAATTGATAAATTAAAACACTTGAATGATCCATACCCATATTTTAGAGGATTATTAAGTGAAATAGGAGAAGATATAAAAACAGTAGAATTTAACCAACCTAAAAGAGTTTTGGGAAAAACAAAAAATAATTTTTTTACACTTTATGACTTAGCAATGCTGGGAATAGTAAAACACTCAAGAATGCCATTAAGATTTATGATAATGATAGGTTTTCTCTCCAGCATAATATCTCTTGGAATAGCAATTTTTTATTTTATTTACAAAATATTATTTTGGAACTCTTTTGAGCTTGGAATTGCCCCTTTAATAATTGGAATTTTTATATTTGGTTCAATACAAATTTTATTAATTGGAATTATTGGAGAATATATTGGGGTAATAATGTTGCATCAAAGAAATATGCCTTTGGTAATTGAAAAAGAGAGAATTAATTTTGATTAAATCGTTTGTTTTGATTTGAATAATATTTCAAAAAAACATCAACCCTTTTTTTCCAGGTATGTTTTTTTGCTGTGAGATAAGCATTTTTACAAATTTTTACTCTTAATTTTTTATTATTTGCAATTTTTTTTAATATTAAATTCCATTTTTTAACATTATTTATAGGTGCTAAAAAAGAATTATATTGATCTTTTAAAATTTCTGAAATTCCACTCAAATTTGATGAAATAATAATTTTTTTTGATGCTAAATAATCAAACATTTTTAATGGTGAACAATATTTTGCTGTATTTAAATTTTCTGAATTTACTCTAACAGTTTTTTCATATGGCATCAAAAGCACATCCATTTTTGATAATATATTTGGGATTTTAGAATATGAAACATGATCATATATTTTAATATTTTTACTATCCAATTTATCAAACTTTGAATTTTTTTTTTTTCCTACTAGATGAAAATTTAAATTAGTATTCTTTTTGGCAATTCGAATTATATTTTCAATACCACGTCCTGTATAAAAACTACCAACATATCCAATATTTTTTATATATTTGGGGTAGTTTGCTTTTGTAAAATTTCCCAAGTCCACTGCATCATGTAGAATTATGAAATTTTTCGTATTAAAGAGCTTTGATAATGTTTTTGAAATAAATACTACTTTATTAATATATTTTGAATTTAAAAAATTTAAATTAACAAATATGAATTTAGTTAATCCTCTTAGTTCATGGTGTATTTCTAAAAAATGATAGACTTTAAAAATACTAAGAAAAAAACTTGACATTAGACTTCTTGATATAACAAAAGGATTAGTTTCATTTTTAATATAATTTGCAATTTTTAAAGCAAACCATATACGGCCTAGAAATGAAATTTCATTTCTTGTTTTAAAAAAACTTTTGATAAAAAATTTTTTTTTATATCTTAACAGATATTTTTTTTCTAAAGATTGATATGAAATATCAGGAGACTTGCTTATCAACAATAATTCTGTTTTTTGGAATTTCTGACTTAAATGATTACACATTTTTAAAACATGCATAGAATACGCGGATGTACTTGGTAAATTAATTTCAGCAATATAAAATGCTTTTTTCATTTAAAAGGATTTAAATAAAATGTATTAACATTTTTTTTTAAATAATTTTTAATTAAATTTTTAAATAACGAATGTTCAACCAACTCAACAATTACCTTATATCTTCTTTTTATTTCAAAATTTTTTATTTTGTAATTCTTATTTATTTTTTGGATATCAGTAAAAGGATCATATAATTCAGTTTTTTTATAAATTTGAACTATTTTTTTAATTATTTTTGAAGCTAAAGAATTTCTTTTGTCAGCAACATTTGGTTTGTATGTTTCTCCTAAAATCAGTATTTTATCATTTTTATTAATTTTTTTTTCTTTCAATACCCTTGAAATTTTCTCAAATATGTATTGTTCCATTCCATTATTTACTTTTCTTCCTGATAAAAGAATATCCATTTTAAGACCTTTTTTTTTGGATATATAAGACAGATAATAAGGATCAACAGGTAAACAATGACCACCAACTAAACCTGGCTTATATTTAATAAAATTCCATTTAGTTGAAGCCAGCTCGATTACTTCTGAAAAATTTATGTTTAATTTTTCACATACTTTAAAAATTTCATTAAATAGCCCAATATTTAAGTCTCTTTGAATGTTTTCTATAACTTTGGCTGTTTCAGCGGACTCAATACTTTTAGTAAATATAATTTTTTTTGAAATTTTACTGAAAATTTTTTTAACTAAAATAATTTTATCTTTATTACTTGTGTCTACTGCAACAATTTTTTTGATTTTTTGAATCTCTCTTTTTTTATCACCTGGATTTATTCTCTCTGGGCTATAGCCTATTAAAAAATCTTTTTTTGCTTTGAGTTTACTTGTGTTCTCTAATATCTTTTTACAGATATCATTAGTTACACCAGGATAAACTGTTGATTCAAAAAAAATTATATCATTTTTTTTTAAATTCTTACCAATTAATTTACATGCTTTTTCTAACAATCTTAAATCAGGTTTTTTATTTTCATAAATTGGAGTTGGGACACAAATAATAAAAAAATTTGCACTTTTTAAATCAATATCTCTATTTGTAAAAATATTTTTTTTTTTGTTAAAGATTTGTGATTTATTAAATTCTTTATTTAAATCGATACCTTTTTTCAAAGATTTTATTCTTTTTAAATTACTATCAAAGCCTAATGTATAAAAATAATTTCTTAACTTTAAGTAAATTGGTAAACCAACATAACCTAAACCAACTACACAAATTTTTAAATTTTTCATAATTTTATCTCTTTAAAAAAGATTTTTTAATCAAAAGTGTTGTTAAAAAAATTAAAAATTTAATAAATTGATAATGTTTTTTATGATTTGATATATAGTATTTAAAATATTTCATATAGAAAATAAATTTTGATTTAATTAATTTTTTATAATTTAGCGAATAACCTCCATCATGAATTTGATAGTAAACATTTCTAGTCTTTATATGTAAATATTTATATTTTTTCAGATTTGTTCTTACAAATAAATCTTTATCCGCGCACGGTATCGAAGTGTCAAAACCTTCAATTTCATCAAATACAGATTTTTTAATAATCACATTGGATTGTAAAGCGCCAGGATTTCCAACTAAAAAGTCTTCAATTTTAAATTGGTCAGGAATTTTTTTTCCATCTTCTAATTTATTTTTATCATAATAATTTGTATAATCTGATAAAATTATATCTGGATTATGCTTAATAATATTTTCATTAGAGTTTTCTAAATAATTTTCTGACCAGAAATCATCATCATCTAAAAAGGCAATATAATTACCAGTTACAAACTGATTGGCCCAATTTTTAGCAAAATACTCTCCTCTTTTACTTTGATTTTTTTTATAAATAAACTTTGCAAAGCCTGTATTGTTAAATTTATTTACTAATAATTCACATTCCTCACTACCAAAATCATCTATCACAATTATTTCTGAAATAGACGCTTTTTGAGCACATATACTTTCTAGTGCTCTCTCTAGAAATTTATTTCTTTTATAGGTTGGCACCAGTATTGAAAAGCTGATCATTTTAGTATTATCTTATAGTAATTTTAAAAAATTTTACTATAGAATAATAAATAATTCTTCAAAACATAATATAAACATATTAAAAAAATAAATAAGTAGACTAATAATATTAATTTCATGGTTATAAATTCTATCAAAAAATTTTTTGGTTTATTAAACAAGGAAGAAAAAAGTCTTTTTGTAATTACTATGATTTTATCAATAATTACATCTTTTTTAGAAGGTATGAGTATTGCAATTATAATACCAATTTTATCAATTTTAACTGAAGGAAATTTTATTAATGACAGTAAATTTATAAATATATTAGTTAATTTTTTCTTTATTGATGCCCAAAATATAAATAACAAAAAATTAATAATTTATATTTTATTTCTATTTGGATTTATATTTTTCCTAAAATATTTAATTAAATATTTTCATATTATTTATAAATTTAAATTGAATAAAAATTTTAATTTTTTGACACAGCAAAAACTTTTAAAAAAATATCTTTTTAGACCATGGAGAATAACTAAAGAAAAAAAACCATCTACTTACTTGAGAAATATACAAAATGAAGTCAGCGAGGTTAATACAAGAATATTAAACTCATTTGTATCTTTGTTTCCTGATATATTTTTATTTATAGTAATTATAGTTTTACTTCTAAGTTACTCGCCAGAAATTACTTTAACATTGTTTGGAATAATGGCGGTAATAGGAATATTAACAAATAAGTATTATGATAAAAAAATATCTAAATTGGCTTCAAATAGAATGATTATTACAAAAATTAACTATAGTTACCTAATAGAAATGATGAAATTTTTAAAAGATATTATTATCTTTAAAAAACAAAGTTTTTTTTATGAAAAATATAAAAAGAAAAATTTATCATATAATAATATCATAAAAGATTTCAGCGTCATAAATTCACTTCCAAGTATAAATTTTGAGCTATTGGGATCTCTATTAATAATTTTAACAATTTTTATTGCTATGAGCTTTAATTACTCTAACGAAAAAATTTTAATAACTGTTAGTTTAATTGTAATATCAATGTCTAGATTATTGCCCTCTGCAATTAGAATAATAAGAAGCTTACAAAATATAAGGCTTGGTAAACCAGCTGTTGAAAATTTGTATAATGAACTTAAGAAAAATAGCTTAAATGACAATAAAAATTGTTTAAACAACTATGTCTTTAATAAAAACATTAATATTAAAAATGTTTACTTTAAATATAAAAATAATAAATCTTTCACACTTAATAATATAAATCTAAAAATTGAGAGAAATTCAGCCATAGCAATCATTGGCAAAAGTGGTGCAGGAAAAAGTACTTTAATTGATGTCATAAGTGGTTTACTTGAACCAACAAAAGGTTCAATATTTATAGATAACAAACCTTTAAAAAATAAAATATATTTAAGCAATAAATTTTCTTATGTTGGACAAAACATTTTTTTATTTAATGACACTTTGGCGCAGAATATTTCAATGAAAGAAAAAATGACTCCAAGGGAGTTCACAAAAATTAAAAAAATAATAAGAATTTGTGAATTAAAAAAATTTAAATTAAATAAGAAAATTAATGAAATAGATAATATTTCTGGTGGTGAAAAACAAAGAATAGCACTAGCTAGAGCTCTATTTGTTAATCCTGATTTTTTAATTCTGGATGAGCCTACTAGCTCATTAGATGAAAATACTAAGGAAAGAATTAAAAAAATATTAATTAAAATAAGTAAAAAAGTGTCTTTATTAATTATATCTCACGACAAATCTCTTACTAATTTTTGCAGAAAAATATACAAACTAGAAAATGGATTTTTAAAAAAAATTAAATAATTATCCATGATTAAAAAGATCTACATTGCAGTTGAAATAAAGAAAAGAGAACTTATAGGAGACCTCCATATAATTGACACTCTCCTAGATAGTGATTATGAAATTATTATTGGATCAAAGAAATCAATTAATTTTATACTGAAAAATAAAAAAAATCCTGATGGAGTAATACTATTAACCTCGCCTCCTGAGAAAATAAAAGATTATAAATTTTTAAAATCAAAAGTAGACAAAATAACAATATTAGACCCAGAATTATCACCAGCTCTTACGGATAATGAAATTAAACACTCATTTAATACAGTTAAACAGTTAATTGATAACGAATTTATTGATGGATTTTATGTGATAGGTCAAAGATATGTGTCTATATTTAAAAAAATTTTTCCTAAAAGAAAAAATAAAGTCATCTCAACAGGTTGGCCTAGGATAGATGCATGGAAAAATAAAGAATTAATTAAAATTGATGCAAATTTATTAAAAAAAAAATATGGAAAGTTTTTACTTTTTAGTTCTGATTTTGGTTTGCTAACACTTAACGAAAATTTAAAATTTTTAGAATATATAAAAAAAATAACAAAAAGTAAGGCAGCAATTAAATTTGAAGAAAAAAAATTGAAAGAATTAAGAACAGAATTTAAAACAATTATGAAACTTTTAATTAAGATGGACAAAGATAAAAAATTTCCAAAAGTGATTATAAGACCCCATCCTGTAGAAAATAAAATATATTGGAAAAAAATTAAAAAAATTTTTAAAAAAAATTTAGTAATAGGGGATGGTGAAATCACACCTTGGATAGATGCATCTCATAAATTATTACATAGAGGTTGTACAAGTGCAATCCAATCTCATATAATGGGTAAAAAAAGTGGTTACTTAATCACATCAAAAAAATGGCTTAGAAAATCTTTATCATTGGATTTATCTGAAAAAATCCAAAATATCCATAATCTTAAAAATTTTGTAGGCCAAAAAATTAATCCCTCACTAAATTCAAAAATTAAAAATTATATAGAGAATAATGCTGAAAAAAATTCATCAAAAATAATAAAAAATCATTTAAACTCACTTAGTCCTTTCAAAAAATATAATGATAAAATAAGTTTTTTTCCAAAGTTACTTTACCAAATAAAAGATATAAAATTAAAATTAGATATTAAGTATTCAAAAAAAAAATTTATTGATAAATTAGATGGAGGAATTTCAAAATTTGAAATTAATAAAAATTTAATTACCATCAGAAAAAAAAAGAATTTTAAGATAAAAAAAATTATTAATGATTGTTATGAAATAAAGACTTTTGTCTAACCCTTCAATTCTTTTATCAAAATTTTAATAATCTTATCTTGTTGACTTTTTTTTAAACCATAAAAAATTGGTATACTTAAAGCAGAATTATAATAGCTAACAGAATTTTTTAAATTTTTCGTACTATAACCTAATTTTTTATAAATATTGTGTAAAGGTATTGGAATATAATGAACTTGAGATATTACTCCTTTTGAATTTAGTTTTTGCATTAAGCTCTCTCTTGAATGTTTTGTTTTTTTAAAATCAATTTTAATTATATACAAATGATTTGAACTATTTTTTCTAAATTCTTGTTGCAGTGGTTCAAAGTTTTCTTGATTTGCTAAGTATTTATCATAATAAAAAGCAACTTTTTTTCTATAATTTAAAATTTTATTTATTTTATTTAATTGTGAAATTCCTAAAGCACATTGAAAATCTGTAATTCTATAATTAAAACTAATATTATTAATTTCATAAAACCATGGCTGATATGGTTTGTTTACTATTAATGGATTTTTATTTATTCCATGGGACCTTAATATTTTTAATCTATCACTGATTTTTTTAGAATTAGTTGTTATTATTCCACCTTCTCCAGTAGTTATAGTTTTTACAGGGTGAAATGAAAAAATTGTTAAATCTGAATACTTGCAACTTCCAACTCTTGAACCACATTCATATTTGGAACCAAAAGAATGGGCTGCATCTTCAATTAATTTAATTCCCCTATCATTTAATTTTTTTTTGAATTTAATATTACTTGTGGCCGCTCCTCCAAGATGGACCTGTATAATTGCTTTGACTTTTTTATCAATTTTTATTTTGGTTTTAATTAAATCAAGATTTAAACTTTTGTTATCTATATCGCAAAAGATTGGTTTTGCAGAGCAATGTAAAATAGAGTTAGAAGTAGAAACGAACGAAACCGGTGAAGTAATCACCTTATGGCCTTTTTTTATATCAAGTGCCATTAAAGAAAGATGTAAACCAGCTGATGCACTACTTACAGCTATTGCATATTTTGATCCTACAAATTTAGCAACTTTTTTTTCAAATTTTTCAATTAAAGGTCCTTGGGTGATGCTTTTATATTTTAGAGCTTTTACAACAGACTTTATATCTTCGCTATCTATAAAGTGCTTTCCATAGGGAATTTTTAACATTAAAATTTAATCAATTTTATATTTTTTTAATATCTCTATACCTTTTTTAAAACTACTAAAATCAACTATATCATCTGTTTCGATTGATATTTTAAATTCTTCTTCAAGAGCAGCTATTAGTGTCATATGGCCGATAGAGTCCCATTCTTCTATTTCATTATAATTTATATTTTCACTAAATTTATCATCATCAATTCCTAAAGATGTTATAAATGTAGATTTATATTTTTCTATATTCTTCATAAACTCTCTCTTTTATTGCTTCGCTGTTAATTTTATATTTATTAATTAAGTGTTCATAACCACCTTCACTAATATATGTATCATTAATTCCAAATCTTAATAACTTTGGACTATTATTAATCTCAGACAATACCTCTGAAACGGCAGATCCTAAACCACCAATTATATTGTGCTCCTCAACACATATTAACATTTTAGATTTTTTGGACTCTTCGACTATTATATCACTATCAATTGGCTTTATTGTATGCATATTAATTATAGTTGAGTTTATATTTTTTTCATCTTTCAACATATTCGCAGCGTCAATTACTCTATTAAGAATTGAACCACAAGAAAAAAAAGTTACATCTGATCCGTCTTGAATTTTTACACCTTTGCCTATTCTAAATTCATAATCTTCATTATAGATTGGTTTTTCATTCTTATCTCCTGTTAACCTGATATAAACGCTATTTTTACTTTCAGAGATAGCAAAGTCTAAACATTTTGCAATTTCCATACCATCTGCAGGAGATACTATTGAAATATTTGGTATTGATCGTAAAATGCCAATATCTTCTACTGAACAATGTGTGTATCCTAAATTTCCTAAGACAATACCAGAAGCTAATCCAACCATACAAACTTTATTTTTCATATATCCAAGATTCACTTTAATTTGTTCACAACATCTTGCTGTTTGAAAAGGTGAAAAGGTAGTTGTAATAACATCAAAACCTTCTGTTGATAATCCTGTTGCAACTCCAATCATATTTTGCTCTGAAATACCAACATCTAAATAAGATTCCCTAAATTGTTTTTTATATCTATCTAAACCAGCTGAAGTAGACACATCCGCTGTCACTACAAATAAATTTTTATATTTTTTTTTTAAATCTAAAACTAACATTCCAAATGTTGCCCTTGATCCAAGAGTTGAAAAAAGTTTAATTTTGGATTTTTCAATTTTCATGATTTATCGATTTCAGAAATAGCTTCTTCATATAATGAGTTTGTAAGAATAGAGTGATGCCATTTATTATCATTTTCAAAAAAACTTACACCTTTTCCTTTTAAGGTTTTAGCTAAAATCAATTTTGGTTTTTTATTATCTATTTTCTTGCTAAATGCATCGTCAATTTCTGAAATTGAATGACCATCTATTTCTACAACATTCCATCCAAATGATCTCCATTTTTCTCCAAGATCAGAAGTGTCTAATATTTCTTTATTTGTGCCAGTTTGTTGTAACCCATTATTATCAATAATACCAACTAAGTTATCTAGGCCACAGCTTGAACAATAAATTGCAGATTCCCAAACTGAACCTTCGTTACATTCTCCATCTCCTAACAACACATAAACTTTTTTTGAAAGTTGTTTTTTTTTAAGCGCTATTGCTATTCCTGAGCCTATTGAGAGACCCATTCCAAGACTACCAGTTGAAAATTCAATTCCTAAATCTAGATTCTTAACAGGATGTCCAAGTAGATTCGTTCCTTGTTTTTCAAATGAATTTATATTCTCTTCACTTAAAATTTTTTTTTCAAATAATAATGAATACAAAGCTAAACAAGCATGTCCTTTACTTAAAATAAATCTATCTCTCTCATGATTGTCAAAATTTTTAAAATCAAAGTGTTTTTGAAAAAGAACTGAAATTAAATCTACACACGACAATGCGCCACCTATATGAGAGCTATTTGAGCCAGCTACCTTTGCCATATATAAAATATTTTTTCTAAGTTTTTTTGAAAAATTAATAAATTGATCCATGTTTTTTTTTAAAAAATACTTTCTTCAAACATTCCACCATCAACTTTGATATTTTGACCATTTATATAACTTGATAAATTTGAGCATAAAAACAAAGCTACATTTGCAATTTCTGATGGTTCACCCAATCTATTTAAGCATACTCTCGATAGTGTCTTCTTAATATTATTTTCATCTGTGTTATTTTTTAACATTTTTGTGTTTATTAAACCTGGGCTTATTGAATTAACTCGAATATTTGATTTAGCAAATTCTTTTGCCATATTTTTTGTTGCTACTAAAATTCCAGCTTTTGTCGCGCTGTAGCTAAATCTACCATAATTATTTTCTGTAGCTGATATAGAGGATATATTTAAAACAACTCCAGCTTTTTTAATTAGCATATTTTTTAAAATTTGTTGGGTAAATAAAATTGTATTAAATAAATTTATTTCAAAAATTTTTTTTAATGACTTCTCATCATTTAATTGAATAATTTTATTTTCCAAAATACCAGCATTATTTACCAAAACATCAATTTTTTTTCCTTTAATGCTACTATTATAACTTTCCATTAAAACTTCTTTATCTTCTAAATCAAAATTTACAGGATCAATTTGCACTTCATATTTTTTGGAAATTTTTTTTAGTTCGTCAGCAAAATTAGGGTTTTGCTTAAATCTATAACAAGCAATAACATTGCTTTTATTTTTGGCAAAATTTAATAAAATTTCTAAACCTATCCCACTATTACAACCAGTAATAATTGAAGTTTTATTTTCAAGAAAGTTCATTATTTTTGAAGAAAATCTTCTTTAGAAAATATATCTTCAGCTAATGCTGGTTTAAATATTGATTGCCCACTCTTTGTCATGAAACGATTTATGAAACTTTTGTCTTCACCTGCTAAACACAAATCACTATGATTTTTAAAATATTTTATTCTAAATCCATAATCTACGATTTCTTTTAATGATTTTTCAAATATATTTCCTATCTTTATATGTACATAAGGACATACCAAAACATCACCTATAGGAGTTATGTATAGTCTGTTTACAGTTGTACACCCAAGAATTTTCTCATGATTTTTATCAAAAGGGTTCCAGACGTTTCTAACTAAATTTTTATATTCTTTTCTTATTTTTCTTAAGTATTCTCTATCATTATCATCACAAATAATATCCTCAGCTTTCTGCCACATGCCAGCTGGGACAGCTACATTTAAAAGAGTTTTATATTTTTTTTGTTTTGAATAATCTAATAACTGCTTAAAATGATCTGTGTTTGCATTATAATGCCCTACAGTGATATTTAAATATGGATCCATTCCTGCATTTTTTACATGCTCTAAAGCAGCGATAGCTCTTTTCCAAGATTCCTTTCTTCCTCTGATTTCATCGTGTATTTTTTCGTCCATACTATCAATACTTACTGAAACTCTACTAACTTGAGCTTCCGCAAGTCTTTTTGCCATTTTTTCATCCAGATAAAATCCATTAGTTGTTAAATATAAATAAAATCTCTCAGGTTTAATTGCTTCTAAAACCTTAAACAATTTTTTTGGTTGCAAAAGTAATTCGCCACCTTGTAAATCAAATTCAAAATAACCAAGTTCGTCAGCTTCATCTGCTAACTTTGCTATGGCTCCATAATCTAAATATTCTTTTACATGATCTCCTTTTGGAGAATTAGTAAAACAATATTTACACCTTAAATTGCAAGCATTATTAAAATTTAAATCTATTCCTCTAGTTTTGGTACCAACTTTACCATCATTCTTCTGAACATAGTTGTAAAAATCTTTTAATTTTTTAACTAATCTAGGTTTTTTTAGTAATGAAGATGCAATTGGCATTATTCTACTTTATTATTATTTTTTATGATTTATGTAAATAAGTCATATCTTCAGGAAAAACAATCTTAAATTCTGCTTTACATGCTAACTTTTCGTTTACAAATCCTTTGCCTACACAATTACCAACGCCTCTGCTATAATTTAATAATTCTGTCTCCATTTTAAGTAAATCGCCGGGTACAATTTTTTTATAAAATTTCACATTATTAACTGAACTTAGGTAAACAAATTTTCCTTTATTTTTTTCATAGCCGAGAATAGTGAGTGCACATAGTTGAACAAGTGACTCGATTTGAAGCATACCAGGCATATTAGGATTACCTTTCCAGTGTACTTTAAAAAACCACTCATCTTCTTTAAGTTTTTTAAACCCATTTGCATATTTGCCAGGTAATAATTCAGTAACTTTATCAATAAACAAGTAAGGATCTTTGTTTTGTTGATATTCAAGTATTTGATCTTTGTCTAATGAAATTACTTTATTATTCAACTTGAACCACCTTAGAAAGAGAATTGATTAAATCTTTTCCGTCCCAATCAAGATTAAATTCTAAAGCTTTTCCAACTGGAACTATTCTGCAAATACCTTTTAATTTTTTATCAATAATTAATTTTTTTATTTCTTGTTCGCTTAGTCCAAAATATACTATTGTTTGAAATTTATCATTAACAATTTTAGACAAGAAATTTAAATTTTTTGCTTTATAACTGTAAAATGAACCTCCAAATCCTCTTAGTTTATCAAATTGAAATTTGACATTCTTTAAATCTGCTACATGAAGAAAATTATCAAAATTTTTAAAACTTTTTATATTATCTTTAAATTCAATTAAGTTTTTATATGACCTTTCTAATTTAAAATACTTTATTGCATAATTATCATTTTGTTTTTCTTTAGATATTTTACTTAAACTTTCCCAAAATTCATTTATATATTTTTCTTTTTTATTATAGTTAATCCAAAGAACTACATGTGGGCTGGAACAAGCGGCTTGGTTCATCAAATAGCTATCATTATAAAAATTTTTTGATAATGATTTTAATTTTTTTTGATTGATATTTTTTAAATTAATTATTGCAAGTGAATATCTATCTGGAAAAACTATATCTATATTGTCTGGTGAACATTCTATTTTTCTAATATTTTTAACAGTATCATCTCCTCCCCAAATAATTCTTGAATTGCAGACTTTTGATAAATTTTTTGTTATGTCTGAATTTGAATCATAATGACATATTGTTATAAAATCTCTTAAATCTTTATATTTTATTTTTAATAAATTATTTATTTTTTTTGAAATTAATTTTGCTATTTCACATTTTAAAGAATGAACTCTTATAATATTTTGATTTCCAGACAAGAGGCCAATCACTAAGGAATAAGCAAAATTAATTGGAACATTTTTGGGTGCTATATGAAGTGCTTTTCCTCTACCCATTTTAATTTTATTTGTGAAATAAGCTTTTCTAAATCTTAAAATGTTAGATAGTCTACACCAAAAAGCAAAAGTGATTATTTCAGGATGACTTATTTTTTTATCCTTCAAAAGTGAAGTAGATAAATCGTTTAAAAAGGAAATAATATTTTTATCAAAAATAAAATTAACTGAATTTTTTTTAATTATTGAACCTGTTAAAAATTTAATGTTTTTAGTAAGCATCTGAGCACCCTCTTATTTCAGATTTTTCAACTCTACCAAAAATTTTAAAATATTTTCCAGGCTTGCCGCATTTACAATCATCAATTCCATAAATTTTTCCAACATCCTCAGTTAATATTGAATTTCCTGGATAAGAAATGGGTAATAAGGATATTACTTGTACCAAACCTTTTTCTTTAATTACAGAATTTAAATTTTTATCTCTTATCAAGATATCTGTAAAAGAATGGGTGTGGAAGTAACCATATTTACATTGAAAAAAAATAGATCCAATTTGTTCAACCATCCCATAATAATTTAAAACTTCATTTACATTAAATTTATTTTTTAATTTATTATTAAAATCATTTTCTGATATTTTTTTATCTTGTAATTTTTTCCATCCACCTCCATGAATTATAGTACAATTATTTAAATTAATTCTAATATTTGTGTTTATAAAATTTAGCCATATATTATGTGTAAAACCAAACATATAAAATTCTGACTTATTAATTTTTGTTAAAATTAACTTAAATTTTTTTACATCTATTTTTCCTTTCTCGTCTAAAATAAAATATTTTTCTCGAGAAATAAGAGAAAATCCTAATATTGCTGCTTTTTTAGCATTAAGCTTAGATTTTATAAATTTTTTCTCATTTTCTAAAAATATTATTGGCATGTTTAGTTTTCTAAGATTATTTTGAAGTAATTTAAATAATACTTGAGTTTGAATTATCGAACTATTTTTATCTAGAAATATTTTAGATTGTGTTCCACTTGTGCCAGAAGATAAGAGTCTATTCTTAATATTTGAACTATTAATTGAAAGTAAATTAAAGAATTTAAAAAAACTTACAGGTAAATAAAAAAAATTTTCAATTTTTTGTGAACTTTTAATTTTAATTAATTTGTTAAGTATATTTATTTCTTTACAATTTTTTTTATGATAATCAAAAATAAAATTTAAACTATCCATAAACTTTATTTTTTTTTGATATTCTTTTAAATATAAATTCTCTTTTTTTAAAAAAAAATCTAAATTTTTATTAAATTTATCTATCATTTAAAAATTATTTAAAGCATTATAATCAATCTTATTTGAGTTTGTCCTGGGGAATTTATCAATAAACTCAAATTGTATTACTGATTGATTAATATTCAAAAAACTTGAAATCTCTTTAACATAATCTTTTTTACTTTTTAAGCCTTTGGTTTCAGAAAAAATTTTTAATTTTTTGTCATTTCCTGATAATTTTACATTAATTTCAATATGAGAAGATATCTGGCTCTCTAAATCATCTAAAGGTAATCTTATTCCTAAGATTTTGAGCATCCTTTTTTTTCTACCTTTAATATAAAAAAAATTTTCTCTATCAAACAAAGCAATATCTCCTGTGTCTAAAATACTAAACTTATTTAATTTTATTAGATCTGATTTAAGTTTTGCATACCCACAAAAAATATTCTTTCCCTTAAAATATAAGTTTCCTAATTGAAAAGGTTTGTTAATTCTTTTTTTATTTTTTAAAATAAAAAATTTACAATTTTTTAATGGCTTACCAATACTTCCAATTTTATTTGAATGCTTGTAATCAAGAATAGACATTCTTGATGTTGCTTCAGTTGCTCCATACATAGGAAAAAATTTGATATCATTATTTTTCAATGTTTTTAATAAGTAGAGATGCATTTCGTCTGAAATTTTTCCCCCAGCTTGTGTAAGATATCTAAGATAACTATTTTTAGTTAACATCTTTTCAAATTTAATTTTTTTTAATATTTCATATGTGAAAGGAACGCCGCCAAATGATGAAATTTTGTATTTTTTTACTTTTTCCCAAAAACTCTTTTCAATTACACTACTTCTATTCATTAATATTGATGCACCTACATATAAATGAGTATTCAATATTGATAATCCATATGTATACTCAGGCGGTAAAGTTGTAATTGTCGAATGACTTGAATCAATTTTTAATTTATTAACAATTCCTAAAAGATTTTCTTTTAAATTAGTATAAGTTAGTTTAACATATTTCGTTTCACCCGTGCTCCCAGAAGTTTTAAGCAATAAACACAATTCTTTATTAATATACTTATCATCATCTTTAAATTTTATAATTTCATATTTATTAGTAATATTAATTTTTTTATAATATTGCTTGATATCTATTTTTAAATGTGACGGTTTACAAATGAATGATGGTTTGTATATTTTAAAAAGTTTAATAAACTCCTTCTTATTAAACTTATCATCAAGTAGTAAAATTAAAAAATTATTTTGCATCAAAACAAAATAATTTATTAAAAAATCCAAAGTATTTTCTGATACTAAAAATATTAACTTTTTTTCTTTAGAAACTTTTGGTTCAAATTTCATACTTAAATCTAATAATTCAGGATATGAAATTTTTTTATTATTTTCTGAATCGATCAAAAAACCAGTTTTTTTTTTATATGACTTGGGAAATAATTTACTCACACAGATGATTTGATTGGATAAATAAATTTTTTAGCACCATTAAGGTCTTCCACCATAATGTCAAACATTTTTTTTACATCAATTAAACAAAAATATATATTTTCAACATAAACTTCCTTTAAAGCCTTGTTTTCAATTAAAATATTTTTTATCTTTTTATCGATATGGGTTTCTAAATTTTTATTTAAATCTCTTACATACATTTCAGTTTCTATATCTTTTTTTTTTTCCATACTTATCATTGTAAATGCCATTAAATTTTTTAAAATATCTCCAATCTACGCCCACCTTCTGTTCAGCTACATGCACGTATGCATGGGCTCTAAAATCAACATCAATAAATAAATGATATCCATTATTATTAATCATAAATCCAAAAGGTGAATCCTCTAAACTAAAACAACTATAATGAGTGATATCGCATATTTTTTTCTTATTTTTTCCATGTGCTAAAAATGAATAAATTGGGTTTTTGGTTCTTAAAAAATCTTCATCTTTTATAGCTAATTTTGATAAACTTCCAATTTTGTTTAAACTTTTGTAATAATCAAATTTTCCCGTTGAACAAAAGTCCCAATTAAATGCATCAAACATAAAAATACTATTGTCATTAACAATTTCTTTTAAAGCAATAATAATATTCTTAATATCAAATGAGTTTTTAAGTTTCCTATTCAAAGTTATCATTTTTAAAGTACTAAAACTTATTGAAAAATTTATATTTGAATTTAAACCAAGATTTTTAAAAATTTCTATAAAATGGCTAGTGCTATAAATCACTTTGATGTTTCTCCGTAGCCAAAATTACTCTCTGCTGTCTGTATATTTAAAATATCTCTTTTATAACTCTTTTTATATGCTGTCCTTCCGTGCATAAATCTTTTATTATCTAGCATAATCAAATCTCTTTTTTTCCAATGATGCTTATAAATTAATTTTTCTGAGATTTTTCTGATTTTATCTAATATTTTTTTTGGAATCTTCCTATCATTAATAAGACCCCATTTTTTTATTGTTTCATCTGTATTTTTATAAAGAGTATGATTACTAAATGCTAATTTGTTCGGAATTCTGCAAGAATTAATTGCAAATCTTATTTGATTTATTTTAAATATTCCCTTTTTCCAATCAATTAAAGCATCACTAGATCCAATTGAATTTATAAACCATTTTTTTTTGTTTAGTTTTTTATTTTTTTTAATTGGAACTTCTAAAGAATATTTAATTGGATTTTTTTGAAAAAAATTTTTTTCCTCTAAACTTAAATTATCCCAAAGTTTTATACCGTCACAAAATGTAGTTTGACCCTCTGAACTATCCTCTATTTCATTACAATAAAACCAAACTATTTCAGGCCATGTTGGTGAAAAACTTGCCTCACTATGAAGGGCCATTTCATTATTCCCATAGTCTACTTCGTGAATATTTTTATTTTCATCTCTTGATTTTCTTCTTTGAGCATCATTAGCAAAATTTTTAGTAAATTTTTTAGTAAATTTAAAAAATTTATTTATATCAATATCAAAATTTCTAAAAATTATTATTCCATATTTTTCAAAAATCTGAATAATATCCTTTTTTTTAAAATCTAGAATATCTTGTTTCTTTGAATATATAAGACATCCATCATTATGAAAATTCTTAGAAATTTTATTTTTTTTCATAATCAAATCTCTTAAATTAATATTAAATTTTACAAGCTTGTATTTATATAGTTGATTAAACTTCCTTTTTCTTCTATTTAAATCGATATAATTACACATTTTAATTAAAATTTATAATGAATAACAAGCAAAAAAATAAAGTTTTCAAAAATAAATCTATAATGATTACAGGTGGTACTGGCTATTTTGGAAGAAGCTTAATCAATTACCTTTTGGCAAATTGTAGTTTTAAAAAAATAGTTGTTTTTTCAAGAGATGAGCAGAAACATCACCTTTTAAAAGAAAAATTAAAAAAACACAAAAAATTTAAGCTTATAAGATTTTTTATCGGTGATGTCAGAGATAAGGACAGAATAAATTTTGCTTTAAAAGATATTGATATTTTATTTCATGCAGCTGCAATTAAACATGTGAATATTGCTGAAGAAAACCCAATGGAATGTATTAAAACAAATATTATAGGAGCAGAAAATATTGTTTATTCCGCATTAAATAACAAAGTACAAAAAGTAATAGCATTATCTACTGACAAAGCTGCTAACCCAATTAATCTTTATGGTGCAACTAAACTTTGCTCTGACAAAATTTTTACAAGTGCTAGGTTGATTTCTGGGAAAGCAAAAACAACTTTTTCAGTTTTAAGGTATGGTAATGTTGCGGGATCGACTGGATCAGTTCTTGAAACTTTTTTTAAATTAAAATCATCAAAAAAAGTATTTACTGTAACTGACGTTAAAATGACCAGATTTTGGTTAACAATAGAAAAGGCAATAGATTTTACGGTTGATATTTGTAATCAAATGAAAGGTGGTGAAATATTTGTACCAAAAATACCTTCAATAACAATTTTAGATTTAGTTAAGTCATTTGATCAAAAAAAATATAATATAATTGGGTTAAGAAGAGGGGAAAAAATACACGAAACAATGTGCCCAAGAGACGAGTCTTCTTTAATAATTGAGGCTAGAGATAAATTTATCATAGCCCCTGATTATGAATTTATTAGTAATTTTAAAAACAAAAGTTACAAAAAAGTTAATGAGAACTTTGAGTATCGTTCAGATAATAATCCACACTTTTTAAATGTAAAAGAAATTAAAATCTTAAATAATTTATACAAATCAAAATTTGAAATTAAATAATAGACTAAAAAGATTTCTTTTTAAAATACCAAGTTTAATTAACTGTCTTTCAATTTGATGAATATTTTTAATTTTTTGATTTACTATTAAAATAGCACTATTATTTTTATTAATTTTTTTAATTATCCTTTTATTCATCTTAAGCAAAGGAATTTGAAATATTCTAAAATCTGATTGAAAATTCTGAAAGTTATTATCGAAAATTCCAGATATCTTTAATTTAATATTTTTTGCAATATCTATAACTGCAAAACTTGGATGATCACAACAAAAAATATATATAAATTTTGGTGTTAATTTATTTAATTTATTTGAAATATTTTTCGTTAATTTATTTTTAAGTAATAAAAAAAAATTATTTTTTAAATATTTTGGATTTGTTAACTTAATAATAGAACTTACTTTTTTAAGTGTTGAAATATCTGATAATATTATCAATGGATAAATTTTGTTTAATATTAATTGTATTCTGTTATTTAAAAAAGATTTTAATAGTTGACTGTTTTTACTATGGTAATTTTTTTTTAATGATAAATAAACTCTTGTATATGAAATTAGAAAATTCACTAGTTTCAAACCATATGAATTTTGACCTAAATTGACTGTACTTAAACTTTTAGTTACAAAATTTTTAGTATAAAAATTTCTCTTCAAAATATTTATTGTACGTGATTTTTTTATACATTTTGCAGTAAATTCTTCATCCTCGCATACAAAAATATCTTTATCAAAATATAAGTTATTCTTTATTATAAATTTTCTTTCATAGATTATCCTCCAACAATAACCAACAAAACTAAATTTATCCATGCTTTTCAAAATATCATTTTTAGTAATTGAAGATTTTAAAAATTTAAAATCATTTAATGGGTTTATTAAAAGATCTGTTTTTTTTATCATGAGTGTTTCATATATATTTTTAAAATAATTGTCTTTAACCTGATCATCTGCATCAATGAATACAATATATTTTCCAGTAGCAGCCCTAATACCTAAATTTCTTGCTTCAGAAACATATAATTTTTTTTTTGAATTAATTACTTTTATGAAATTAAATCTTTTTTCATACTCCTTACTAATTTTTAAACTTTTATCAGTTGAGCAATCATTAATTAAAAAAAGTTCAAAAATTTTTTTTTGTTTCAAAATACTTGAAATTGTTTTTCTTAAAAACTTTTCTTTGTTATAAATGGGTACTATTACAGATAAAAAATAATTTTTATCATTTTTAGTTCTAGACAATTTTTTTGTAATTTAAACTTTTTTTAACTTGAATAGCAGGCTCAATTTCTTTTGATTTGTAATCCCTACCACCACAATAATTACAAGCTGTAAGTGGCTTATTGCTATTATGAAAATTTTTTATCTTATCTTTTAATTCTTCATGATTATAACTTTTTCTTAAATCAATCACTTCTTCTTCTACATAAGGCACTGCTTTTAAGTTTGTAGCATTTGCTGAATAAGGACATTTATATATTACTCCATTCATTAGAGATGGAACATCATTCATGCAACAATTATCAAATACTCTTTGTAATTCTTGCTCAGTTCTCTCGTATTTTTTTAAGGTTCCACAATCATTCCATACTCCTGGAGGTCTTGATCTATATTCAATTTTATTCAATTTTAATAATTCAACTAACTCATCATGTTTTTTTGATAAATTCGATCCATAATTTGTAATTTCAAGTGAAATTTTATGATTTAATAAACAATCCAAATTTTCTTTTTTTGGCATTATGGTTGCATTAGTATACACAACAACATTTTCAACATTTCTGTATTCCACAAGTCTATTAATATATTTATATAATTCTCTATTCATAAACGGATCTCCTCCAAGAACCCTAAATTCATAAACTTGATCTACTGTTTCCATAAATTTGTCTAATGAGTTAAATAATAATTCTAAATCATTATTTTGAGGTCTTTCATAATATTGCATCAAGTTTGAACAATCTTTACATTTCATTGAACATCTTTCAGTAACAACTATATCTAAACATTTGAGTTCTATTAAGTCAGATGGATTTTCAATTTTTTTTGACATATTTTGATGAAAAGAAATATCTCTGTTGATATTTTTCCATTCATACTCTGTGAAATTTTTTTTATATTCTTCAAGATTTATATTTGTAAATACTTCTCTACAATCTTTAAAGTTTTTACATCCAATCTTTTTAAGATAATCCGAAACAGGTTTAATATAGTTATTGCTGATATAAACTTTTGATTTGTCGGCTATTTTTAAGAAATCGTCTTTTGACAAAACTTTAATACCACAAAAATCTTTACCAAACTTTCTTTCATCAGAATCAAAAAAATAATCAACTTTTATATTTTTTTTTAATAATGAATAAAGTGCAATTTTACCTACCTGACCTGCTCCATACAAGATTGTAGGATTCGAATTTTTTAATAAATTATTTTGGTTCATATTTGTACAGCCTTATATCAACTCTTTACAATTTCAAAAATAAAAATCATACCCATTTTCTAGGATCAGAAAGGATTTTATCCTCTAACTTAAAATTTTTTAATAATTTAAATGGTTTTTTTCTAAAAACCCTTATAATTTCACCCAGTTGAGTTGGATCATCAAAACCTACAACCATAAAATCTATATCTAAATTTTTAATATAATTCATACAAAATTCAATCTGTGATAATTTATTATCCTTGCACCACTCAACATAATTACTAAAATTTTTATTAATTTTTTTATTCTTAAAATTTAATTTTTTTTGTAGAAGTATACCTCTCAAAAAAACTGATCTTGCACAAATTATAATTTTTTTTTTTTTAAAAATTTTAAAAATTTTTTTATTTTCAACAAAAGATTTATTAGAGATATTTATTGGAATTTGTAAAATATCAGGTGTCCAAAAATTTAATATTTTTTTTGCATCATTTGTTGTGTATATAGAAGCTCCAATAAATTTAACTTTTTTGGATAATTTGAGTTTAAATAAGCTACTTATAATATTGTGTTTAATATATTTAATATTTAAATCATTAATATTATGGATTAACAAACCGTACAATTTTTTTACTTTAAGTCGATTTAAAATTTTATTTATTTTAAGATTTAGCCATTTATCTAAATCAAGTTTTTTATTCTTTGGAAATCTTATTTTACTGATTATATGCTTATTTTTAACTTTGTACCTTGAGAGTTTAATTTCACTATCTCCATACTCATTTGAAGTATCAAAATAAGATATATTATTTTTTTTTAAAATTTTAAAAATTTTATTTAAATCAGATTTATTTATTTTCTTATTATTAATACCATATTTAAATCCAAACTGGGCACCACCAATCATTAATTTCATTTTATTTTTTTTCTATATAAATATTTCATAAACTCCCAATCATCTTTTTCATCAACATCTACAGCTTTGTTTCTTGAAATTTCAAAGCCAAAAATATTTTTATAAAAATTATTTTTATTCATTTTTTTTAAAAATTTACTTGGAAAAATTGCAAAAAGACCTGTGTCGAAAAATTTATTATCAAATTTTTTTGAGTCTAAGTGGATCTTGCTATTATTTATAAAATTTACTTTTTTATTTTTATTTAAAATTAAAGACCATTCAATTGGAGCAGGAAATTTAGACACTGATAGAACTGGTTTTTTTACTTTATTAAAAAATTTTGATGCATTAATCAAATCAGATTTTTCTAATAACGGCGAACATGCGCTCATACACCAAACTTCATCAAATTTATAACCTTTATCCTCAAATTTTTTGTAATCTTCCTTTAATACATCAAGCACACTTACATTATTCTTCGTTAATTTCTTGTTCCTTAAGAATTCGATTTTAATTTTTTTTTCCAATTTTTTTACAATTCTTTTTGACTCTGTTGACACATGTATTTTATCGAAGAGCTTTGATTGTTTAGCTATTTGAAGAGAATACTCTATAATTGGTTTACCAAAAAAAAATTTAAAATTTTTATTTTTTACTCTTCTTGAATTTGATTTTGCTGGTATAATAAGTATTCTTTTCATAAAGATATAATGTAATAATTATTTATGATTTCAAAATCAAATAAAATTAAAAAATATTTAAAAATCATTAGTGAAATAGAGAAAGCACGTAGCAAAAATAATGTTAATTGGATGGAAATCTTAAGATTAGCAGTAAAATCAAATCCTGACGAAGCCATTAAAATAATGAAAAAAATTAATGTAAAAGATAATAAAATTTCTAATTTGTTTTCTAAAATAAAATAGCTCTTATTTGTAAGAGTATTTATAAAATTTTTTTATAATTTGATAAGAGATTTTAGTTAAATTGTATTTAAGATTATTTGAAGTTAAGAATATATAACATAATCTAGAACTATCAGTGTTGCTTGCTTTAACATATTGGTCTTTTTGGAAAAAAATTTTTTTGTAAACCTTAATATCTTTTTGTATTTTTATTTTTTTAAATTTTGATGATTTTAGATAACCCGATCGTGGCGTTGGAAAAAATCTTAAGCAAAAATTTTTTTTTTTCTCATAATTTGATAATTTTTTTTGAATTTTTTTATTTTTTAATAGCAAATCTAATTCTAGTTGCGGCGGATAAATATTACATAAACGTTCAATCATTTTAGTGCCTATATGAAAACCTCCTCCTCTAGCGTGAATTTCTATTGGGTGAATTTCATTATTTTTTTCATTAAATATTATTTCTGCATGAAACGGACCATTGTCATACGAAAAAGATTTTAGGCAATTTTGGATTATATTTTTTATTTTGTATTGAATTTTTTGATTAATTTTAGGCAATTTGTAAACATGACAAACTAAATAATTTGATTTTTTTGTTTTTTCTTTCTCTGCTAAATAATAAAAATCAAATTTACCATTAATTACAAATCCATCTAAAACAAATTCTTTGCCCGGTCTAAAGCTTTCAATAATAAAATCCTTTTTTTGAAATTTATTTTTATAGTGCAAAAACTCTTTTTTGTTATTAACAATATTTACATCACGACTAGCAGCGCCAAAATTTGGCTTTATGATATATTTTCTGTCAAATTTTTTAATATTTGCGGCATTTAATTTATTAAAATAAATATTAGATAAATTTGAATCCCTTAGTTTTTTTCGAAAATCATATTTATAAATAAAAAAATTCAAATTGCTTTTACGATTTATTTTTTTTTCTAAAAGATATTTATGCATTACTCCAAAATCAGAAATTAAGGATATTATATTAAATTTTTTAATTTTTTTTTGAGAGAGAAATTTTATAATACCAGCTGGATTATTACCCATTTGCTTTATCTGAATATCAGATATTTTATGACCAGGTGCTTTGGGATCATCATCCAAAGTAATAAAATTAATTTTTTTATTTTCTTTTTTAAATTTCTTAATTATTTCTGCCTGCCAAACGCCTGCTGGTGTAAATAATATATTTTTTTTACTCATGAGGTGTTATTAATAATAATTGTTGATTAAATCTTTTACTATATAAACTAATTAAATGAAAATAAATCAATCAATGTTTAACAAATTTATATATATCGCATTGACAGTAGATGTCGATCCTGATCCATCAACCAATGATTCAAAAAGTATTTCAACTTGGTCAGGATTTGAAGATGGATCAGTTTTAATTTTGAAGAATTTAGCTAAAATTAAAAAAAAAACAGGATTTAAAATTCCTATAAGTTGGTTTGTAAGGGTTGATGAACAAATTTATAAAACTTATGGTGAATACAATTATTTGGGAAAAAAATATAATAATTTTTGGAAAAAGGTTAAAAAAACTGGTCACGAAATAAATTGGCACCCACATTTATATAAGAAAAATAAAAAATATTGGGTAAACAAAACTAATATAAAAGAAATTAATTTAGATCTTAAAAATTCATATAAGGAATTTAAAAAAATTTTTGGTCACCCAAAATGTATTAGAATTGGTGAAGCGAGAATGAGTAATTCAATTCTAAAAACTATAAAAAAATTAAAGATTACTGCAGATAGTTCATGCATACCAGGAAGAAAAATAATTAATACAAAAACAAACTTTGATTGGTCCAGATCTCCAAATAAACCTTACTACCCGTCAGAATTTAATTATCAAATTAATAATAAAAAAAATAAAAATTTTTGTGAAATACCTATGAATACAATTTACACGAAATGCTCTTACGATAAAAAGAAAATTAAGAGATACATAAATCCTTGTTTTCAAACTAAAATAATTGATAAATCAATTAAGGAATTTATAATGAATAATAAAATTTTAGTTAGTATTTTTCATCCATATGAAATTGTGAAAAAAGTTGGACTTAACAGGAATAAAAATCTAATAGGATATGACGAAAAATGTTTTATACAAAATATAGAAAATATAATTAATATTTGTAATGCAAATAAAGTAAAAATTAAATTTTGTACAATTGGTGAAATAATAAACGAACTAAAAAAAAGTGAATTATAATATCGAAATATCAAATTTAACAAAAAAATATACTGATTATAATTATAATTTGTCATTTGGAAGAGCAAGTGCAGGAATAATTTGCTTAGCAAAATATCTAATCAAAAATTATAAAAATCCCTCGATAATTTTACCATCAACAATCTGTGTATCACCAGCATTAATTTTTTTTATGAATAAAATTACAATCCATTTTGTCGATGTAGATAAAAGCACTGGACTAATGAAAATAGATTATGCTAAAAAAATTATTTCCAAAAAAAAAATATCTGCTGTATTTTTTGTGAATTTATATGGTAATGCAATAAAACTTGAAAAATTTCATAAATATCTAAAAAAAAAAAATATAATTTTAATTCAAGATTTAGCACAAACATTTTATTTAGATGACAAATCATTGAATACTCAATTAATTTTGGGTGATTTTGTAATTCTTTCATTTACTTATTCTAAAATATTTGACCTTAATCATGGTGGTGTCATACTAACAAAAGAATTAAATTTATTTAATGAACTAGCTCAAATAAAAAAAAAAATTAAATTTAAGCAAAAAAATGGGATTAAAATTTATAATAAATGGTACCAATCAAATTTTTCAAAGAAATTAAATATTAATATTAAAGATATAAATAAATTTTACAAAAAATTATACTTTGTAAGAGAAAATAAAAAAGTTTTTCCTAAAATAGTTAAAAAAATCAAAGGACTCAAATTAGAATTAAAAAATAGGAAAAAAATATTTAAAAATTATGAAAATATTTTTAAAAACTCAAATATCAAAGTAATTAAATCAAAATATATGCTTGTGCCATGGAGATTTTCTATACTTGTTAAAAATAATGTAGAAATTGCAAAAAACATAAGAAAATATCACTTTGACGTTTCCTCTTATTATCCTAATTTAACGTCCAGATTTCAAAATCATCGTAAAGTAAATTATAAAAATGCAGAATTAATTGAAAATTCTATTTTAAATTTTTGGATATCTAATAATTATAACAAAAGTAAAATAAAAAAAATTAATACATTAATTAAAAATTAATAATGAAACTTTGTACAGCATGTGTAATCCCAGAAACTGCAGAGTCGCATACTTTTGACACAAAAGGAGTTTGTTCTGTTTGTAATCAAATTGACACTAAAAATAAAATAAATTGGAAATTAAGAGAATTAGAATTAGATAAAATTATAGATAATTATAAAAATAAATCAAATTATGACTGTATTGTGCCTTTTTCTGGAGGGAAGGACTCAACATTCGCTCTTTGGTACCTAGTTACTCAAAAGAAAATAAATCCCCTGGTTGTTAGATTTGATCATAATTTTTTAAGAAATACAGTTCAGACAAATACTGAAAAAACATTAAATAAATTAGGAGTCGATTTCATAAACTATAAACCTGATTTTACGAACGTTAAAAAAATGATGAAAGAAAGTTTAATTAGAAAAGGTGATTTTTGTTGGCATTGCCATGTAGGAATAACAGCTTATCCAATAAATATTGCTATTAAGAAAAACGTTAAACTTATTTTTTATGGAGAGCCTTCATCTGAGTATAGTTCTTTTTATTCATATGATGAAATAGAAGAATTAAATGTAGAAAAATTTAATAAATTTATAAATCTAGGAATTAATGCAGAAGATATGCTGGAAATGATAAATGAAAGTTATCCAAATGAAAAAATAACTTTGAAGGATATACAAGAGTTTGTTTTTCCAACACAAAGAGAAATCAACCAAAAAGGAATTAAGGCAATTTACCTTGGCAATTATGTAAAATGGGATGTTAAAAAGCAAGTTGAAATAATAAAAAAAGAGTTAGATTGGAAAGGTGATATAGTTGAGGGAATACCAGAAGAATATGACTATGAAAAAATAGAATGTATGATGCAAGGTGTACGTGATTATATAAAATTTATAAAACGTGGTTTTGGAAGAACTTCTCATTTAACTTCTATCGATGTAAGAAATAAAAGAATGACACGTGACAAAGCATTAGAACTTACCAAGCTTTATGATGGAAAAAGGCCTAAAGCACTAGATATATTTTTGAAAATTTTAAATATTTCTGAAGATGATTTTTATTCAATTATAGAAAAGCAAATCGTTGCTCCTAACGAAATGAAAAATATTAATTTTTTAAAAAAAAATACATCCAATATAGTTCCAGAGGATTATGAAGATTGGGAAAAAAAATTTAATATTAAATGAAAATTGGAATTTTAAATTACAACGCTGGAAATTTATCTTCTGTTTTTTATTCTTTGTATAGGCTCGGTTTTGATCCATTTATAGTCAATAAATCTAAAGAAATTAAAAATCTTGATAAATTAATTATTCCAGGTGTTGGTGCTGCTAATACTTGCTTAGATTATCTTAAAAAAAATGAGTTATTTGATGAAATAAAAAAATTTTATGAAAGTGGTAAGCCAGTTATGGGAATTTGCTTAGGTTTGCAGATATTCTCAAAAAAACTTTATGAACATGGCGAGTCTTCTGGATTAGGTATAATTAATGCTGAAGTAATAAATTTGAAAAATCTAGAAAAAACAAATACAGGTTGGCTAGATGTGGAAATTAATGAAGAAAGTTCTATCTACAATCACCTAAATAAAAATAATACTTTTTATTTTTGTCACTCCTTTTTTTTAAATTTTTATGATATTAAAGAAAAAAAATACTGTGTTGGTTATGCCAAAAATCAATTGGATATACCTTCTATCCTTATAAAAAATAATTTTATTGGGACGCAATTCCATCCAGAAAAAAGCCAAGAAAATGGAAACAAACTAATTAAATTTTTTAGTGAATGGTGTCCAAATTAAAGTACATAAGAATTATAGCATCTCTATTAACCTCTAATAACAAACTTGTTAAAGGTCAAAAATTTGAAAATTTTAAAAGTGCTGGAAGTCCAGTGACAACAATTGGTGTTTATGAAAGCCAAAAAATTGATGAAATAATCTTAATTGATCTTGATTCATATAACAATAAAGTAAAAGAGCCTAATTTTAAACTTCTAAAAAAAATTTCAGAAACATCAAGCACACCTATTACATTTGGTGGAGGAATAAAAACTTTTAAACAAGTTCAGGAGGCATTTAAATCTGGTGCAGACAAAATTTATTTAAACTCAGTACTTTTTCAAAATTTAGATATTATGAAACAAACAATAGAAATGTACGGATCACAATCAATAGTTGCTGGATTAAATCTAACATCTAAAAATAAAAATTATTATTTACTTGAAGATCCTAATTTAAAAATAAATCCTCTTGAATATGCGGCAAAACTTGAAAGGTTAGGAGCAGGAGAGTTAAAATTAACTTTTGTAGATCTTGAGGGAACAAAAAAAGGTATTGATTTAGTTTATGCAAAAAAAATTAAGGAAAATGTAAATATACCTTGTATATTTGAGGGGGGAATTGGAAATCTAAACCACTTAAAAGATTTTTTTAATGAAGGATTGGACTCTATATCTTTAGGTACCTTGCTTACCTTTTCTGATCATAGTGTTGTAAAAATTAAAAAGTTTTTAATTAATAACAAATTCAATGTCAGAGAATAAATTTATTTTTTAATCCCCTTAGTTGTGTATAGAATTCTTTTTGCATTACTTTTATGAAGCTCTTTAATTGGCGTGTAGAATCTGTCTCCTCTTTTAATTTTAGATATTATATTGTTACCTTTTTTATCTAAAATTTTTTCTATTAAAAGCATATGTTTTTTTGTAGTACTTACTACTATCCAACTTCCATGATGTCTGCTAACAATTCCAGACATATATGGATGATTTGAACTATCGCCTCCGTGTAAATGAACACTTTTGATAAAGAGTTTACCAAAATTGCCGTTATTAAGATAAGTACTTGCTCCTTTGTAAGGTTCATCAAATGAATTAATAAAGTTCAAAAGGTCATATGGTTTTAAGCTCCAATCTATTAAGCCATTTATTTCTGTGTTAAGTCTTGGATTATATCTACCAATATAATCTGGTTGAATTTTTAATTTGAATTTTTTACCTTTATAAATATCAGTTATAAATTGTTTATAGAAAACTCTAAATTTTTCTAAACTATTTCTCTCAAAATCAATTGGTATTTTACACTCTCGTGGTATCAAGCTAAGTTTATTTGATATTATTGGACCAGAGTCAATCCCTTCATCAACTAAATGAACCAATTGATTATCTATTCTATCTTCTCTCATAATTTTCCAAGTTATTCCTGCACCACCAGAGTCATATGGCAACCTTGTTCCATGAAAGTTAATTAAATTACTTTTAAAAAATTTTTTAATATCATTTTTTTTAAAAATAAATCTAGATCCTAAGCTAATAAATAAAGTTCTAGTTATGTCACAATTAGATTTAATAAAATTTTTTAGTTTACCATCTATTTTTTTGAAAGATTTAATTTTAAAATTTGATTTTTTTTTTTTATTAATTTTATTTACATTAAAATTTTTAAATTGATCAGGATCAGTAACTATTAAAGATTTCAAACCAATTTGATTATTAATTAACAAAATTTCATCAAAATTTGAAACATATCCAAAAAAAACAATGTATTTTAAATTTTGAAAAAAAAATTGATTGTTTTTGATCATAAATGTTACGATTGTTATTTAATAATCGTTGATTATATTTAACATAATATATAATTATTTGAAAATTTAAATTACATATACAATGAGAATTAACGATATTAAAATTGGCAGTATGTATGAACCACTAATTGTTCCTGAGATTAGTGCAAATCATAATAATTCTCTTGAAACCGTTTTTAAAATGATAGTAGAGGCTAAAAAAGCAGGAGCAAAAATAATTAAATTGCAAACTTATAAACCCGATACAATTACTTTTAATTCAAGAAAAAAAAGATTTATTTTTAAAAATAAAAAAGAAAAATGGTATGGGAAAAGCATGCATGATCTATTTAAAAAAGCTCATACACCATGGATTTGGCACAAAAAAATATTTAATTATTGTAAAAAATTAAATATTGTTTGTTTTAGCACACCTTTTGATGAAACCGCTGTAGATTTTTTAGAAGAATTAAAAACACCTCTATATAAAATTTCATCATTTGAGTGTTGTGATATAAATTTAGTAAAAAAAATTGCATTAACAAACAAACCTATAATTATCTCAACTGGAATGGCTTCTTTAAAAGAAATAAAAGAAAGTATTAAAGTTATAAAAAAATATTCAAAAGCAAAATTTGCAATCCTTAAGTGCACTAGCAGTTATCCCGCTCCAATTAATGAGTTAAATCTTAAAACCATAAAAGATCTAAAAAAAAAATTTAAATGTGAGGTTGGGCTTTCAGATCACTCAATTGGTTTAACTGCCCCCCTAGTCGCTATTTCTTATGGGGCAACTATAATTGAAAAACATTATTGTTTAAAAAAAAATTTAGGTATCGATTCAGAATTTTCTTTAGATCCAAAAGGTTTAAAACAGCTAATAAAAGAGTCCAAGAATGCGTGGCTTTCAAAAGGAACTGTAAATTATGGAGTTACAAATTCTGAGAAAGAAGCTTATAAGAACCGAAGATCATTATATGCAGTTAAAAAAATTAAAAAGAATGAAAAAATTAACCTAGATAATGTAAAGTCAATTAGACCATCAGGTGGTCTAGAGCCAAAATTTTTGAAAAAAATAGTAGGAAAAAAAATTTTGAGAACTGTTAATCCTGGTGATCCAATAACTTGGAAATTAGTTTATGTATAATTTAAAAATTTGGAAAAAAAATAACAGTTTTGATAAAAAGTATGGAAGTAAATCTCCACCACTTTATCCAAATGAATTTTTAGTTAAATTATGTTCATCAAAGCTTTACTCAAACATAAATAAAAAAAATATAGGAAAAAAATTAAAAGTTTGTGAAATTGGCTGTTTTAGTGGAAACAATCTAAGGTTTTTTTTAGACAAAGGATTTAGTTGTTATGGTTTAGAGGTAAATAATGAGTTAATTTCAATGTGTAAATATAATTTAAAGAAGTTAAAATATAAATTACCAACTTTAAAAATAGGTACCAATACCAATATTCCTTATAAAGATAATTTTTTTGATCTTTTGGTATCAATTAACACTATACATTATACCAATGGAGAAGGCTTTTATTCAGCCATAGATGAATTTAGTAGAGTATTAAAAAAAGGAGGAGTAGCAATAATTGAAACACCCAATCAAAAAAGTGATATTGTAAAATCTGCTAAAAAAATTGGTAAAATGAAATATATTTGGAATTATGACAATTCTTTTAGGGACGGTATAAAAGTAAATTTCTTTAATGGAAAAAAATCAATAGAAAATTCATTTAAAAAAAAATTTAAAAAAATTGAAATATTAAACAGAACCGAAAAATTTATAAACTCTGAATATTCCTGGAATATAATTATTCTAAAAAAATAATTACTTATCTGTTAATCTTTTAAATCCAGATTCACAAACTTTTGACTTAAGATACACTTTCATATTTTTATTTTTTTCAATTTTTTTTACTTTTTCAAATACATTATTTAAAATATCTGGATATTTACTTTTGAATATTCTGTCGTGCAATACACTTACGAAAACTGTATTTGTGGCAATTATATTATGTCTCAGCATTTCTTGGGATAATAATGTTTTATATATTAAGTGGTTTTTATAATTAAATTTAAATGAAGGAATAGATTCAATTCCAGAAATTTTAATGTCAATATTATTTTTTTTTGCAGTATCAAACCAAAGTTTTTTAATTTTTTTTCCTATACTTTTAATCTTTATCCAGCTTTTTGTTTTTTTCATAATTTGTAAGGTTTTTAATGCAGCAACATAGCCAGATCTTTCAGTCCAAAAAGTGCTACTAATAAAAGTATTTTCTGCTTCTCTCATAATTTTTTTTTTTCCTATTATAGCCGTAATTGGATAACCATTTCCTAAAGCTTTTCCATATATTAATATATCAGGATTAACATTATAAAGTTTATGAATACCTCCATACGAAGCTCTAAATCCTGAAGTGCATTCATCAAATATTAGTACTATTTTTTTTTCATTACAAATTTTTCTTATTTTGGTCAAAAAATTTCTTTTGGGTCTTACCTCTCGAGAAACCTCCATAATTATAATTCCTATTTTTTTATTTTTTATAATTTTAGAGAGAGAATTAAAGTCATTATATTTGAAACCATAAACTGTATTATTTAATTTTTTAGAAACACCTTTATTTTCAAATCCATCAAAAAGAAAATTTGAAAAGTTTTTTCCGTCTGTTGCATTTAAAGAAAGGTACCAATCATGCCAACCATGATAACCACAAACTGCTATATTTTCTTTATTGCAGTAAGCTCTTGCTATTCTTATAGCTATTTGTGATGACTCACCTCCTGACCTGGCAAATTTTACCATTCCAGCCCATTTGTTAAATTTTAATAATTCCTCAGCTAATAAAACTTCTTCGGGGCAAATCATAGAAGTCATATTTCCTTTTTTGCAAGCGTTTATAACTTCTCTATCAATTTCATTATTTGCGTAACCCAAAATATTTTGACCCACCCCAAAATAAAAATCTAAATGTTTTTTGTTATTTAAATCCCACAAATATAATCCTTTAGCTTTAGAATAATATGTGGGCCAATAATCGGGTAAATAATTTTCAGGCCTTTTAGAAAAAAGCATTGTTCCTGAAGGAATTAATTTTTTAGCTTTTTTATAAAGTAAATTACCTTTTGTTGACATAAAGAAAAATTTTATATTTATTGCTTTGTTTATAAATTATATAAAGTTATTTATTTGAAATCATTAAATATGTCAAAAAATTTAAAAAAAACGTTTGCTGATGATATCTTTAAATTTGCGAAGAAATATTTTCCTTATCACCGTAGTATCACAGGTGAGGGTGTTAGATTGTCTTTAAAACTTATAAAACAAATAATACCCAAAATAAAAATAAAAAGTTTTAAATCGGGTAAGAAAATATTTGATTGGAAAGTTCCTTTGGAATGGAAAATCAAGGAGGCATATATTGTAACTCCAACAAAAAAAAAAATTTGTGATATAAAAAAAAATAATCTTCACTTAGTTTCTTATAGTATTCCAATAAATAAATATTTTGATTTAGAAGAATTAAAAAAACATTTATTTTTTTTACCGAAATTGCCTAATGCAATTCCATATGTGACCTCATATTACAAAAAATTTTGGGGGTTTTGCATTAAATATTCTCAATTTAAAAAATTAAGACAGGGTAAATACAGAGTATACATTAATTCTAAGTTTACCAGGGGAGTAATGAATTATGGTGAACTTTTAATAAAAGGTTCACTAAAGAAAGAAATTCTTTTGTCGACATATATATGTCATCCATCAATGGCAAATAATGAAACTTCTGGACCAACAGTGCAGACATTTATTGCAAAATGGCTTTTAGAAAAAAAAAGAAAATTTAGTTATAGAATTGTATTTGTTCCAGAAACAATTGGTTCAATTGCATATATAAATAAAAATTTGAAATTACTAAAAAAAAATGTTCATGCAGGATTTATTATTAATTGCTTAGGTGATGAAAAAAATTATTCCTACTTGCCTTCAAGAAAAGGTAATACAATTAGCGATAAGGTTGCTCTTCATATTCTTAATAATTTTCATAAAAATTTTAGGAAATATGAATGGAAAGATAGAGCAAGTGATGAAAGACAATATTGTTCTCCAGGTGTTGATTTACCAATAGCTACTATAATGAAAACAAGATATGGAGACTATAAAGAATATCACACTTCACTAGATAATTTTAAAAATGTTGTTTCAAAAAAAGGTTTGTGTGATGGATTTGAAGTTATGAAAAAAACAATATTAGCATTAGAAAATAATTTTTTTCCAAAATCTGTTTATATTTGTGAACCCTTTTTGTCAAAAAGACAACTTTACCCAACATCTCTTGTTGGTAATCCGGAGAAGCATTTGTTTTATTTAAATGAGATCTTGACCTGGTCAGATGGGGAACATAGTTTAATTGATATTGCTAATAAATTAAATGTATCAATTTTTGAAATACAGTCGGCAGTAACTATTCTTTTAAAGAGAAAATTAATCAAAATTTACAAAAAATATTAAACAGTTTATTTTTTTGAACTATCTTTTAAAAAATTTTCAATATAATTTTTAATATCTCTTTTTGGTTTATAACCTAAATGCAATAATGCTCTTTTATTTTCTAAAAATGATGAAAGTCTCTCTCCTGGTCTTTTTTTAATATATTTTATTTTTGAGCCGAACATTTTTGCAATTTCAATTATTGAATATTGTCTACCTGTTCCAAGTAAATAATCAGATTGCCTTCCTTTCTTCCATGTTAAATAACATCCTTCAACAATGTCATCAACATGAGTAAAATCACGTTTTTGCGTTCCTGGTTTTACAACTGTTAGTTTTTTATTTTTTTTAAATTGATCCTCAAATATACCAATAACAGCAGCCATTGGATGATTTGTAATTTGCCCTTTGCCATAAACATTATAAAAATAAACAATCTCATACTTTAACCCATACCACTTACTAAAGTTTTTTATTAATTCAATATTTTTTGATTTTGTCCATGAGTATGGCGATAAATGTTCGTCTTTTCCATCATTACCAAATTTACTTGATGATGCAGAATATAAAATTTTTATTTTATTTTTTGAGCAAAATTTTATTACTTCATAGGTGCTTGATAAATTATAATTCATACACTTATCAATATCCCTAAAACTTTGAAAAATCCTCGAGAACTCTCCAAAATGAAAAACAGTATCTATTTTTGATTTATACTTATTCAAAATAGAGGATATTTTTAAATTTTGGCCTTTGATATATTTTATTCTCTTATCTTGAATATGGTTTTTTTTACTTCCAGAAAAATAATTATCAATAGATATAATTTTTTTATTTGTTCTATTAATTAAAAATTTTATTAAATTAGAACCAATAAAACCAGCACCACCAGTAACAACTATATATTTTTTCATTAAAATTTTTTTTTGAGTTTTTTATATAGATTCAAAGCATTTTCAACTACTTGATCAGTGTTGTAGTATTTATAATTTGCTAATCTACCTACAAAAAATACATTCTTTTTTTCCTCTAATTTAATTAGTTTTTTATATTTATTAAACATAGATGAATTTTTTTTATCATTAATTGGATAATAAGGGTCACCTTTAGAAGTAGGATATTCAGTTGAAATAACAGTAAATTTTGATTTTTGTTTAGTGACATGTTTAATTTCTACTCTTCTTGTAAATTTGAAATTATTTGGATAATTATATTGAACACACTTTTGTAAATAATTTTTTTTGAAATTTTTAAATTTAAATTTTAAAGATCTCCATTCTAACTTTCCATAGATATAATTAAAATAACTATCTGGCGTACCACAATAGATTATTAATTTATCTTTTTTAATTTTTTTTTTAATTTTGTAAAAATTTGTATTAAGCAAAACAGATATTTTTTTATTTGAAATCATATTTTGAAACATTTTTGTATAACCATGTTTGGGCATTTTTTGCAACTTTTCATTAACATACTTATTATCCCTATTAAATCTAATAGGTATCCTGCCAACTATCGATTTATGTAATTTATTAGGGTGCCGCCCCCACTGTTTGATAGTATAGTTTTTGTAGAAATTTTCATAAATTTCTTTTCCCAAATTGCTTAAAACAAATTCTTCAGATGTTTTGGGATTTTTTATATGTATTTTTTTTTTTTCTAAAAATTTTAAAGCATTATTTTTATTGATGAATTTTTTTTTAAAAAATTTTTCAAGTGTAGTAAGATTTATTGGAAAAGGTAAAAACTGATTTTTTACAAATATTTTAATTACATAATTACCATTTATCCATTTTGTAAAATTAGATAAATAATTATATATTTTTTTATTTTTAAACCTCAAATAATGAGGTCCATACTTATGATACAATAATCCTTTATTATTTTTAAGATCGTAACAATTACCAGCAATATGATTTCTTTGCTCTATAATTAAACAATTTAATTTAGACTCATTTGAAAATCTCTCGGCTAAAACACAACCCACTGGTCCAGCACCTACAATTATTACATCATAATTTAATGTTTTAAGTTGATTTAATTTAATATATTTCATTTATCTTAAATAATTTAATTACACTTTATAAACAGAGATGTTAATAATAATTTAAAACTATATTTTAATTCAAACCAGCCTAAATGCTTTAAAAAATATGCAATTTAAACTAAATGAAAAAATTTATATATAGTTTATTTAGG
>MDSV01115668.1_pt1 | contig 57797 bp, 40 predicted proteins | sample 810851 | NCBI WGS metagenome assembly MDSV01 (sample SAMN05326640, study PRJNA326480) | marine metagenome | isolation source: seawater | place: Atlantic Ocean: North East | collected 2012
AGGATAAATACCATTACTATCACGCGAAGACGGAGCTTCACTTATCATATCATCTTCTGCGCTTTGTCTTCTACTTGCTTCCTGGCTAACTTGATAATACTGTATACAAAAATCTTTTAGTGTGCCGGATTTTACGTTTTCTGGATCACGTTCATCAACTACCACAGGACCGCTGTCTTTAAGTTTTCCTAGTACCTTACTTTTAAATTTACTCTTATCACCTTCATCTAAGATAATTAGTTTACCTGCAAGACCTTCACAAAAACTATCTCTTAATTTATCATTACTTTTATCATCATTAAGTAAACAGTACAAATAATCTTCAGGTGAACTAAGCCGATGTTTATTAGCTTCTTCTTTAATAAAATTAGTAAACTCTATATCATTAAAACTAAACTTTGAAACTGTCTTGGGCTTCAGTGATGGTGATGGTGGTAGGTTATTATTTGCGCTAAAAAGGCATGGAAAACAACAGCATAAATATTGTTGCCAACAGCTTATATTTGTATCGCTATCATGTGTCATCTTTTTACTCTTTGTTGGAAAATTACTATACTGCTACTGCGAACAGACCTACACTAACAGGCCTAGCCTGCACGCCACGCATGACACCAAATGCTTCAACTGGAACACTACGCCGTCCTTCATTACCGTCCCGCTGTACATAAACATGTCCACCCGGTGAGGTAATCTGCCTTGCAGGAGGAAGAGGAGGCTTTGCAGGCGCACTTGCTGCTGCCGCAGCAGCTAACTCGTCATCTTCTGTGTCACTAGAATGCCCTGAAGCTTCAGCCTCATTAGGTCTAACTATGACTGAAAGGTCAATTTCTTCAGACAACGATCTAACCAAGACTTTTACTTCTTCTGATGTATCTACTTTTATTCCATAGGAATCATATGATGGATCACGCTCAAAACTTGCATCAGGCAATTGACGCGCATAAGAAGTCATTGCTTTTTCTTTAACAATCGAATCCTCCAATATGCCCAAGTTCCTGACAAGCTGGGCAACATTAAAACCATCTTGTACAACAAATAATGTGCCTGGATTGATTAAAATGTTTTTATCTTTGTGTGCATTAAACCATGATGCAACAAAACAGATATAGACCTGCGGTAATATATTTCCTGCAGCAGCCTGATTTGTGCATAACACCAACTGCCGAAGTTCTCTATTCTCAATACCCTCAATATTATGATCAAATAATGTAGTACTATTTCTTATCAAAATAGAAATAACATCACCAACATCTTTGATATTGTTTTTGAGGGCCTTTTCTGTATAACGCTCAAACAAGTCTATAAAATAAGAATCATGTTGCTTAGACATACCGCATCGCCATTTATTAATAAATTAATAATTCGCGCGCAAATATACACACCAACACTCGCACGGTCAAGCTCTATTTGCTTTTTTGCGCAAATTCTTGAATTTTTTTCACCATTGCAAAAAAACCATTGCTGCGATTTGGACTAAGGTGTTGATGAAGCCCCAAATGATGAAACAAATCTTGCATATCTAGATTTGCAGCGTGCTGTATTGGTAGTTGTTCAAATATCCTGACCAATAAAGCTATGAGGCCACGCACGATATGTGCATCACTATCTGCGGTAATTGTCATATGATCGTCTTTAAGACCAAGTACCATCCAAACCTGGCTAGTACAGCCATGCACTTTGTTTTCTTGAACCTTCAAATCCTCATTCATTGGTGCCAGCTGCTTACCTAAATCAATAATATAGGCGTATTTATCTTCCCAATCATCAAAAAGTGAGAAATCATCAATTAACGCAGTAATATGAGGGTAAGTCATGAAGAGATACAGTTATTGGCATACAAGAACGTTTGTTATACTCTACCTAACCTTTAAAGCTGGGCTGGGAAGCAAAAAACAATCAACTTGATATCGGCAAACATAACTATTGTCAATATAATGCTATGTACTAATCGTGAAAGCCCTGGTGGTGTTTGCTCCCCTCGCATCGCGAGCACATATGAGCAAAGGCAACAAAAGAAATGGGCATAAGTAACCGTCTTAAGTTGCTCACAGCCTTACCATCACGCTTGACATAACCCAACACCACCATTATATAGTACCCAGCAAGTACTATATAATATATAAACCGATTATGCTTAGAGTTAGCCGTCTTACCGATTATGCTGTTCTTGTGCTATGTCATTTGGCTAGCAAACCAGGTGTGTTGGTTAGCGCAAAGCAGGTTAGTGACGCCACCAGCATCACCGAAACAACATCCAGCAAGATATTGAAATTGCTTAATAAATCAAAAATAATTTCCAGCACCCGAGGCGCCAAAGGTGGATACTGCCTTGAAAAGAAGCTTGATGCTGTATCGATTATCGATGTAATTGCCGCCATTGATGGGTCTCCTTCGGTCACCATGTGCTGCGAAGAAAACCAAGGAAATTGTGATCTAGAGAGCCTTTGCTCTTCCAAACAAGGTTGGAATAAAGTAAATAAAGCGCTACTTAGCACATTATCCTCATTTACATTAGCTGATTTTATAACATTTGAAGAGAAAATTGCCCATGCAGGCTGAAGATATAGCAAAACGCGAATATAAACACGGATTTGTGACTAACATCGAATCCGATAAGGCACCAAAAGGCCTTAACCAAGATATTGTGCGTTTTATTAGCCAAAAAAAAGGTGAACCAGAATGGATGCTTGAATTTAGATTAAAAGCATTTGCTCATTGGCAAAAAATTCAAGATCAAGAACCCGATTGGGCTAAGCTCAACTACCCCCCTATTGATTATCAAGACATTCATTATTACTCCGCTCCTAAACAAAAGAAGAAACTTGAAAGTTTAGATGAAGTTGATCCAGAATTGCTTCGCACTTACGACAAGCTTGGCATTCCACTTCAAGAACAAAAAATGCTTGCGGGTGTCGCAGTGGATGCCGTTTTTGACAGTGTATCGGTTGTCACCACCTATAAAGACAAACTAGCCGAAAAAGGCGTGATATTCTGTCCACTTTCAGAAGCTGTTCATTCGCACCCAGAACTTGTAAAACAATATCTTGGCACAGCAGTACCTATTGCTGATAATTTCTTTTCTTGCCTTAATAGCGCTGTATTTAGTGAGGGCTCGTTTGTATATATTCCCAAGGGAGTCACCTGCCCTATGGAATTATCGACCTACTTTAGAATAAACGAAGCAAATACTGGTCAATTTGAGCGCACGCTCATTATTGCCGAAGAAGGCGCCTCTGTAAGCTACTTAGAAGGCTGCACGGCTCCCATGCGTGACGAAAACCAACTACATGCTGCCGTAGTTGAGCTTATTGCGCTTGACGATGCAACCATCAAATATTCCACGGTTCAAAACTGGTACCCTGGCGACGAAAACGGTGTGGGCGGTATTTATAATTTTGTTACCAAGCGAGGTATCTGCAAAGGTGCACGCTCCAAGATTTCTTGGACACAATTAGAGACTGGTTCGGCTATTACCTGGAAATATCCAAGTTGTATACTGGCAGGAGATGACTCTGTGGGTGAATTTTATTCTGTGGCTGTTACCAACAACATGCAACAAGCTGATACTGGCACCAAAATGATCCACATAGGTAAAAACACTAAAAGTACCATTATATCTAAAGGCATATCTGCAGGAAAAAGCAGTAACTGTTATAGAGGGCTTGTTCGTGTTCAGCCAAATGCGCATGGCGCACGCAACTTTACTCAATGTGACTCATTGCTACTTGGAAGCAATTGTAGCGCTACTACGGTTCCTTATATTGAAACCAAAAACCAACACGCAAATATTGAGCATGAAGCCACTACTTCTAAAATAAGTGAAGATCAGCTTTATTACTGTATGCAGCGTGGCCTATCAGAAGAAGATGCTATTAACACCATCGTGAGTGGCTTTTGTAAGGAAGTATTGAGCGAACTTCCCATGGAATTTGCCGTTGAAGCAAAAGCATTACTTGAAGTTAGTCTTGAAGGCGCAGTTGGATAACCAAAAACAAAAAAGAGTTTTTTATGCTAGAAATCAATAACTTACACGCAAAAGTTGACGGTAAAGAAATTTTAAAAGGTTTGAATCTTTCTATCGAACCTGGAAAGGTTCACGCTATTATGGGACCCAATGGAACCGGCAAAAGCACACTTGGTAATGTATTATCAGGAAAAGACGGATACATTGTCACTCAAGGCAGCGTTACATTTAAAGGACAGGATTTATTACAGCTTGCTGTTCATGAGCGTAGCCTTGCTGGTTTATTCTTAGCCTTCCAATATCCAGTTGAAATACCTGGTGTTACTAGCATGAATTTCTTGAAAGCCATCGTGAATGCAAAACGCGAGGCAGACGGACTTGAGCCTTTGGATGCTGCAAATTTCTTACGCCAGACTCGCGAAGCTGCTCGCAAACTTGGCATCAGCGACGCCATGCTCAAACGTTCCGTCAACCAAGGTTTTTCTGGTGGCGAGAAAAAACGCTTTGAAACATTACAAATGGCTTTATTACAGCCTTGTTTTGCCATTATGGATGAGACTGACTCAGGGCTTGACATTGATGCACTTAAAATTGTTTCTGAAGCCGTTAACGAACTGCGCAATAGTGAACGCAGCTTCTTAGTCATCACCCACTACCAACGACTGCTTAATCATATTAAGCCAGATGTTGTTCATATTATGCATGGCGGTAAAATTGTAACGTCCGGTGGCCCTGAAATTGTTGAGAAGCTTGAAGAGCAAGGCTACGAAGCATTCGGTATTAATGCCAACTCTAGTGATGAGGAGGCTGCATGACCGCTATTTCACTAGCAGATATTCGCAAACAAGCTAAAGATACTTTTGAACAACGAGGGTTTGATTCAAAGCATCATGAGGCGTGGAAATATACACCGCTTGGATTTCTTGCAAATTCCAGTGCAATTACCAGCTCAAGTGAACCTGAGATTACCGCTAATCATATTGATCAAGAAGGGATCAACTATTATTCCCTTGCTCAATATTTAGCTAAAGATGCTGCAAATTTAGGTCATATTCAGCATCTTTACTCTCACACGCAGCACTCATATGATGCCCCTACAGCTCTGAATTTAGCTATGGCAGAGCATATTAAGGTTCTTGTGATTGATACTAATACTCACTTAGACCATCCAATAAACTTGGCTTATTTGGCCAGCCAGCAAGCATATAGTCAATTATTGGTAATTATTGGCGATCATAGCCATGCAACTCTTGTTGAAACATTTGAAGGACAAGATACCCAGTATCATAATCACTTATCTATTATGAGTTTGGGCAACAACAGTCACCTGCATCATTATCGTTTGCAACTACAAGGCAATGAATGCAGCCACATATACCAACAATATGTGATCCAAGAAGAAGCCAGCACCATTGACCATTTTTCATTAAATATTGGTAGTAAGTTGGCTAGACACAGCATCTACTCACACATTACCAAACCACATGTTACTTGCAATCTAAATGGTATCACCCTTGGTCGAAACGACCAACACAGCGATACGTATATTCCTTCGCATCATCAAGTTGGCCATAGCACGTCAAACCAGCATTTCAGACAGCTATTAACCGATAATGCCAAAGGAATATTTTACTCATCGGCAACCGTTGATAAAGACTGCCCTAAAACTGCCGTACACCAATTAAGTAAATCGGTACTATTAAGTGACAAAGCACAAGCCTATGCACGACCAGAGCTTGATATCCTAACTGATGATGTTATATGCTCACATGGTGCAACGATTGGACAACTTGATGATCAGGCACTTTTTTATTTGCAGTCACGCGGAATCGATCCAAACACAGCTCTTAATTTACTTACACACGCATTTGTGGACGCACTAGTGGATCATATACCCCACCCCCATATCAAACAGATAATACAGTCTCACATTGATTGTTGGAGCAATGCATGAGTTACACTTCCTCTTATGCACACAAAATCCGTAGTGACTTCCCAGGACTTCACCAAGAGATCAATGGGCATCCGCTTAGCTTCCTGGATAGCGCAGCCAGCGCTCAAAAACCACGGGCAATGCTTGACTCATTAAAAGATACTTATGAGCATCACTATGCAAACATTCATCGTGGTGTTTACCATTTAAGTGAGATTGCCACCAGAAGGTTTGAAGAAGTAAGAGGTAAAGTTGCAACATTTATTGGCGCAGAGCACGAAAACACCGTTATCTTTACCAAAGGAGCTACGGAGTCTATTAATTTAGTTGCCGCAAGCCTTACCAAAAAACATATATCACACGGTGATGAAATTATCATTAGTCACATGGAACATCATGCCAATATTGTTCCGTGGCAAGTACTATGCCAACGTACTGGTGCTACCTTAAAGGTTATTCCGATTACAGATAATGGTGAACTAGATTTAACAAACCTTGATCAGTTAATCTCGGAAAAAACAAAATTACTTGCCATCACCCACATGTCAAACGCTCTTGGCACCATTACACCAATCAAAGAGCTTGTTGCTGCTGCCAAAAAGGTTGGCGCCCTAACATTGGTAGATGCGTGCCAGTCTATTGTTCACGTTCCTGTTAACGTGCGTGATATTGACTGTGACTTTCTTGTTTTTTCTGCACACAAATTATATGGCCCCAATGGAGTTGGTATATTATACGGAAAACCAGGCCTGCTTGATACATTAGACGTATATCAAACAGGTGGCGAAATGATTGACAAAGTAAGTTTTGAAGGCACAACGTATAATAAAGCACCACTCAAATTTGAAGCAGGCACGCCAGCCATTGCCGAAGTCATCGCATTTGGCGCTACCCTTGACTACCTTAACACGGTAGATTACAAATTAATCACCCAAAATGAAATGGCGCTACTTGAGTTTGCTACCAAGGAAATCCAAGCATTAAAGGGATTCAAAATAATTGGCACCGCTAAACATAAGGCCTGTGTTTTATCATTCACACATAATCAAGCTCACCCTAGCGATATTGGGATGATACTTGATCAATGCGCAGTGGCCGTGCGTACAGGCCATCATTGCGCACAACCCTTAATGGACAGGCTTGGCCTCAGCGCCACAGCACGCATCTCTATTGCAATGTACACCACAAAGGAGGACATTGAATCTGCAATAAAGGGCCTTCATAAGGTTAACACATTATTTGGGAGTTAGAACTACTATGGTCCAAGAATATGAATATGTAGACGATATGGGCGATCACTTACTAGAGAGCCTTCAAAACCAAAAACTCACCGATGAACAGTTACAATCCATTGAAGAGGCCGATAACTTTAGAGACAAAACAATTGCGGTATTAAAAACCGTTCACGACCCTGAAATTCCTGTTAACATATGGGACTTAGGATTAATTTATACACTGTCAACAAGCGACGCTAATGACATTGACATTCATATGACCCTGACAGCTCCTACCTGCCCTATTGCTGAAGCTATTCCTGTGGAAGTAGAAAAACGCCTTAAAGAACACCTCAAAGAAGTTGGCACCATCAGTGTAGAGCTAATATGGGAACCAGCATGGGAAAAAAGCATGATGTCAGACGAAGCTAAACTGATTTTAGATATGTGGTAAGGAGCTTAAAATAATGACAAAAAAACAAATCATCGAAGTTACTAACAACGCCGCAACCTACATCCAATCTGTTATTAAGAACGGCAAGAAAGACAATCCAGATCTTTGTGCACTTCGTATTAGTACAGAAAAAGGAGGCTGTAGTGGATTTGAATATAAATTTGATTATGCCTCCCAAAAACACCCCTTTGATGAAGAAGTACATGCACATGGGGCAACTATTTATATTGATCCAGCGGCCACACTGCAAATATTAGGTAGCACAATGGACTACGAAGAAGATGTGTTTTCTTCTGGCCTGATCTTCAAAAACCCTAATGAAACAGCAAAATGCGGTTGCGGCAAGTCAGTGCAGTTTACCATTAATCATCAAGAAAGCGAGTAACCACCATGCCTATCGATAAAACCACACTTGAACAAACACTCCGGTCTGCTTTTGAAGATGGAACCGTAGAATGTATCGATCTTGCTGGAGATGACGATCATTGGCAAGTTGTTATTTGTTCTAAAAAATTCAAAGGCATGACCCCTATTAACCAGCATCGCATGGTTCAACAAAGCCTTCAAGGGCACGACATTCATGCATTATCTATTAAAACATCTATTATGGAGTAAGAAAATGACCGATAACCCTATATTCAAAACTATCGAAGATACAATCAATAACAATGACGTTGTTCTTTTTATGAAAGGCACTCAAGAGCAACCCATGTGCGGCTTTTCAGCCACTGTTGTTCAAATTCTCAATATCCTTGATGTTCCATTTCACGATGTAAATGTACTTGCTGATAATGACATACGTGAAGGCATCAAACAATATACCGACTGGCCTACTATCCCCCAACTTTATGTTAAGGGCGAATTTATTGGCGGCTGCGATATTATTAAACAAATGTATGAGGATGGCGAACTTCAGCCTTTATTAGCGGCTTAAGGAGAGTACCAAGCTTCATTGCCATAAGTAGAGTTTGTTTTACAAACTTCTAAAGAGCACTTTAAGATTGTACAATAAATTCTACTTGGGCCGGGGGTGACAACATAAAAAAGCACCTACCCTCTAACCCTAGTTCTCTTCTTCAATTACACCACATGCCAGGCGACCACCGGACTTGCCAATGGGTTGAGTTTTGTGATCATCTTCGTATTTATGAATGACTAAGGCTGAACCATCATCATCAAGCAGCGCTGGTCGGCCACCATCTCCATATAGTGAAATCAAGTCTGTATATAGCTCAACATCCGCAGTTCCATCTTTACGTACAATTAAATTGGGAAGATTCCCTGCATGAGGACCTTGTGGGTGTAAAAAACCGTGTGGTTTTCCCAACCGCATGATATGCCCCTTAGCAGAAGCAAAATGATCCTGAGCCTCACAGCTTCCTATTTCATGAAAGTGCATACCATGCTTACCGCTAGCCAATTTCTTGACTTTTAATTGCATAAGGACACCTTGAGATCCTTGCGTCAACGTAGCGCGGCCTATAACCCTACCATAACCATTAATAATGGTTGCCTGAGCCTTTTTACCAAGATGCTTACTCGCAGGTTTATCTGTAATAGTAGAAAGCGACTGACATGAGCTTATTGAAAAAAGTACAAATAAACACATAATAAATTTCATGATTTCATTCCCAGTGCAGTGGTTAATTATAGGCGTTATATGGGGGCCTTATACACCAAAAATCTTGCATAATCCATGAAAAAACCGTAAAATGGTATTTGTTGCATATTAGCGTATTATAGATAGGTTTTCACAGATGTCAGTAGCTCAATGGTCTTTCCGAATTGCCCTTAGTGTATCCATCATTCTTAGCTCAACTCTCTCCTTAGCAACCGATTATGACGGGGTTGTGGTTAACCAATATAACAATGTAGTTTATAGTAGTTTTGGTAACTGTGTAACCACCAAATGGATTACCGGCTATCACGTATGTGACCAAGAATCTAATGAATTACACGTATTTGATATCCCTGCAATGCCAGAATTTGTTGATAGAATGCCTTATGATGAACATATGTGGCAACATACCGACAACACCTATCAACATCCTGTTTCAACCACCTCGGATATGACAACAATTTATTTTGATTTTAATCAATCAGAACTATCCGTTGAAGCAGAAGCAAGCCTCATATCTTTACATGATCGTTTGCAATATAACCCACAGCTTCATTATAGAGTGATAGGCCATACTGACCGCAGTGGGAGCATGCCATACAACATGGAATTATCAAAAAAACGCGCTCAGAATGTTACTGATAAATTAATTTTTGTTGGAGCTGATCCAGAGTCAATCTATACACATTGGGTAGGCGAAAACGAGCCAGCTGTTCATACTAATGACGGCGTACCCAACGCTAAGAACCGTAGGGTTGAAGTGCACTATCATTACGTTGACTAACAGACAATGATGCTCACCTATTACCACTATACTTCTGGTAAGCAACAATGCGGGCATTTTTATTCATGAGTATGAACATCAAGCGATATTTCATTGCAAAGCAAGCATAAGAGCCCAAGTGGCATCTGAACATAATATTATTTCTTGAAATAATATGGATATCGGAAAAATTTATAAATTAACCCTACACGTCACTGAATTGCCTTTGTCATTATACTGCATATGATCAAAACTAGTTAAATTTGCCATAGCAACCCCTCTACCGTGAGAATGAGTCATACGCTCCGTACTAATTTCCAAATAATTTCTCCATTCAAACCCCTCACCCTCATCTTCAATTTTAATTTGAATGGCTTCATCACTTCTCTCAAAATTTATTCTCACCACTTTATTTACGTTATCAGGAAGTAACTGCCTTTTTACCACTTCTTCTTCCCATTTACCCTCCTGCATTAGCGCTGTCTTTTCATCGTAGGTAACACCTAAATTTCCATGTTCCAACCCATTTAATATTAGCTCTGTAAGCCCTAGAAGTACTCTATCGGGATTAGGAAATAACGTTGCCAAAAAAGCCGCTATATTTTTAGCTTCATCAAGCGTATGGACAATATATTCTGCAGAAACCATGAGTGAATTAACTTTTTGTGGTAATTCAATTTTATTCTTTAGGTTTCTAATTTGCTTATAATCACTCAGAGCTGCTTTAACAATGCTAACCATCATATCTTCATCATATGGCTTGGCTAAGTAATAATACGCTCCTGCACTTATACCTTCAGATATTTGTTCTTTTTCTGCAGCCGCTGTTTGCATAATCACAGGGATTTGGCATAAGTTTTCATCCGACTTAATCTTTTTAAGCAGCTCCATACCATCCATGTTTGGCATCATACGATCTAACAAAATAGTCGATACTTGAGTTCCATTTTCTTGCAATACTTGCCATGCTTGTACTCCATCTTCTGCAGTGAGTACATTATAGCCATGATCTTCGAGCTCCATTTCAATAATACGTAAATTATTAGGCTCATCATCAACCGCCAAAACGGTTTCTTTCAACATTTCGTTCATCACTTCCCCCCTCAACCCTCAACTTGCCTAGGTTGTAAAAATGGCAGTTTTATAGTGAATGTAGCCCCTCCACTATTGTTGTTACTCACATGGATACTGCCGTTATGTTTACTGACAATTTCCTTGCTTATTGCAAGCCCTAGCCCAACCCCACCAGCACCTGTTTTAGTATTACTGCTTTGAATAAACTTATCAAAAATAGTACCCAATTCTTCCTCAGGAATACCCACACCTTCATCCGCAATCTCTATTGCAACAGTCTTCCGGTCTTCACACACCAAAACATCGATGCTTATTGACTTACCTTTATCTGTAAATTGAATGGCATTTAATAACAAACTGCTTACTGCTTGATTAATTTTACTACCATCACATTCAATCATTATTTCTTTTTCACCAGCACTATACTCTAAATAAAGTTCCTTCTCATCAAGCGCTGCCTTATGTTGTTTAATTACATCCTCAACAATTGTTTTAATATTGTAAGAAGTAATATTAAACTCCTCCACTCCTGATTCCAGCTTTGATAAATTCAGTAAATTGTTTAATAACCCCAACAAACGATCACCACTGGTATTTATCAATTCTAAATTTTTGATTTGTTCTTCTTTGCTCCATTTATCAATTCTTTTCATTCCCTGTTTTGAAAAGGATAATATTGAATGCATCGGCGTCCTAAGTTCGTGCGACATATTTGCCAAAAATTCTGTTTTTAAGTGATTTGCTTTCTCTGCATCTGCTTTGGCATTAATCAACTTCTTTTCGTATCGCTCGCGTTTAGCTACGGCTCCAACTTGAACACCAATATTTGACATCACATATAATATCTCATCTTTCAATTCTATTCGTTGATGGGTAAAAAATTCAACCACAGCCAGAACATTATCATCTACTATTACAGGAAATAACAATCCTGATTTTATGTTCACCGCTTCAAAGGCTTTATGTCTTGGAGATTCATGGTTCTCTGTCAAATCTTTTATCCAAAGAGGTTCTCCGCTTTTAGCAACTTGACCTGGCAATCCTTCACCCTTCACTAATTCAAGATTTTCAGTTGCCGCAATAAAATCCTTATATTTTAATTTATCTTCACAATACCATATATTCGATGACTTTAGTCTTTCTGAAACTGGGTCATAAAAAAATGCATGGCCAATTGGCCATTCAAAGAAATGACAAATTAAATCCAACACATCTTGATAAACATCAACCTCACACTGCGTTTGGTTTGCCTCCGTAGCAATGTTTAGTAAAAGCATTGTTAGAGCTGATTCATATTTTATTTGTTCTGTTTGTTTATCTACCACCGACTCTAAATGATCACTATGTCGTTTAATTTCTACTTCTGCTTCCTTGATTCCTTGAGCATTGCTTCGGAATACCTTCATGAACTTAATCATTTCGCCTATTTCATCGTTATAGTGAACCTCTGGAATAACTAAATTTACTTCACCATCTGCCAATCGTGACATACTAGCGGTTAATAACCTAACTGGTTCAAGCACCCTTCTCTTTAATACATATATGACAACCAATAACACCACCAAGACTGTCATTCCCAATAAGAAGGTAGTGACCATACGAAAAATCATTTTATCATAGTAGTAATCTATAATAACCCTTTCAGGCTTGCGCATACTAATTTCGAACTTTCTAATTCCATCCAATAAGAATGTAACTGTTTCAAGTATGTCTTGCGCATTCACATTGAATTTCTTATCACTAAGCTGACTAACATAGAGCTGCCTTCGAATATCATTTAGTACCTCAAGACTTATTTCAATTTTTTCAAGCTCATTAATCAAACTAACAAATATTGCCTCTTTATTCTCAAAAACATCATCATTATCTCGCATATGCTCCATATACCTTGCTATTTCATTCCGAGCATTTTCTTGACGACCGCTAATTAGCAATATTTTATTTTGAACCGCTTCATTATCAAAATCCTCTTTTCCTTGAACAAGCATTGAAAGAATAATTCCTTGTTCTGATGTAGCTTTATATAACTCAAATATTGCTTGTTCTAATACAACATGTTGTGAGTACAACATTCCCTCAAGACTATCTACCAAATACAACTCCCCTACTGAAGTATTTAGCGAAATTAGTATCTGATTAAAAGCCGAAAGCATTTGATCAGATGATATATACTCCCCTTTTTCTATGCGATCATAAAAATCCATCAATTTCGCATAATGAAATTTAATAGACCTCGAGCCAGTAACATTTCCGTCATATACTGACAACCTGTCAAGATCATCTATAATATCAACAAGCATCCGTTTTAAATGACCTCGCTGCTCAAGAAGATCCTTCTTCTCTACTTCTGAATATAATTCAAAATTTTTCGATACCATGACATGTAATTCTTTGAAAAAACGATCTTCAAAGTTTCGAATACGATACACAACCGACGATAAGGACAAATAATAATCTATTTGCCGATACTCTGCATATACCTGGCGCATGATACCACCACCCATGATCACCATAAATAGTGCCAAAATCACAAATGAGAAAAGCACGATCCGCTGTATGGAAAAAAATCCATATTGTTTTGCACCTGAAATCTGATGTGATACCTCAACCATCCTAGAAACTATACCTCATCTTAAACATAACAGTCCTGCCAATTTCATTACTTCCACCCGTCCCTGCTCCAGTAACCAGAGTCATTGATGGACGTTCATGATGATCATCAATGAGGTTAAATCCTTCTATCGCCAATTCAAACTGATCCGTCACATGGTGTCTAACTGACGCATTCATAATTAAGTAATCCGGCACCTCGATATTTGTTCTTCTTGGATTAAGAAAATCAAGTACTGTGGCACTATAATTAACCCCCGAAACATAGTGCAGGTCTGTATTAAATTCCCAATCTTCATAATCATAAGCCAACGCAAGATTTACTTTATGACGAGGTTGATTGGTCTCAAAGTCTAAATAATGACTCGTTTTTGCACTCTGAGAGTCCGACGTTACAAGATAGCTATAATTCATGTTCCATGATAACGTATCTTCTAATAATTTTCCTTGAACTGAAAGCTCAACACCTACTGACTCGGAGTCTCCAGCATTTTCGTATGTTAGATCCGAGATTGTATTTCCATTAATACCAAACCCAGCATATTCGGTTGTGACAATAATATCTTCCATACGCTCATAAAATACATCAGTGCCCACCGTAATGCCATAACTTGGCAGTGATCGCATATATCCTAGTTCAACGGTTGTGTTTGTTTCCGTATCAAGATGTGGATTACCATATGTCTCTGTAGTACCTACAGTACTTTGTCCCATTTCATTCAAACTGGGTATATGCAGCCCTCTTGCAGCAGACACCCTGTACGTTGATACATAATCTGGCTTATACACTAATGCACTATTAAAACTAAACTCTGTGTTATCTTGGTTTGAATCATCTGCTGATATACCCAAAATTGTATCTGTGGTAACTAGACCACCTTTACGATTCGTTTCCCAATAATCAACTCTTACAGCATGTGTGGTTGATAATGTGTCATTAATTTTCCAATCCCACATTGCATTAGTTGAATAAATATTCATGGCAAACTGCCCTTGTCCCGTACCAGTTTCAGGACCTTCTAACTCATTATTCCGAAACTCCACACCTGTTCGCAACGTATGGTCTGTCCCCAACGTCATCAAATTAGATGCCTGAACAACGTTAAGTCGATTATTTAATTCACCCAATGGAGCTAATAATGTTTCTTTAATGCTTATGGTCAAATCCACCTCATTTCTATACGCCTGAAACGACCATACTCCTGAATTTTCAGTTTCATGAGTAAGCCCTACTTTGTAGCTTCTTGTTATAGTACCCACATCAGAGACAATATAAAACGGAGCTGTAGAGTCTGAAGATTGGTTGTTATACCCTGACTCAAATCGCAGCGACGTAATATCCGATAGTTGAATTTGAGTATCAATGCGCGCCGATATTTTATCGATGGCTCCTTCTTCACTTGTATAGGGAGACAAATTAAGCCTACTATAACCATCTGAATCTAACTTTCCGGCCGAAACTCTAATTCCATAACGATCGCTTCTGTAGGTAGTAGCACCATTTAGCTCACGGTGGTCTTGTTGGCCAACCCGTGCTTCAATCACATTTACATCATCATATAATGGATTAAACGTTACAATATTAATCACACCTGAACTTGCATTAAATCCAAACAACGATGTATTTGGTCCTCGAACAATTTCTATTTGCTTAACTTCAGATAATTGCACCGGAAAACTATGCCATAATGTCATACCATAATTATCTTGGTACACTTGTCTGCCATTAACCAACACTAATAATCGGTTAGAGTAAGGCTGATTATAACCACGAATATTAACATCAGCTTGACCTTTAAAATTTCTTACAACATCAACACCAGCATAACGACGCAAGATTTGAGGTATATCCAAAGCACCTGAACGACGGATTTGGTCAGCGGTGATAATATCCATCGAAAGTGGCACTTCAGAAACACGTTGCGGTTTTCCCGTTGCACTAACAGTTACAGGTTCTCCAAATACTTCTTCTAAACCTGAATAATCAATACTTTGCGCATGGGCACCGCTCCCCAGCATTATGCCTGTACATAATGCAATGCTAAGTAAATGATTAAGTTTAATACCAACCATAACGGATAACACTCCTATAACCGTTTTACCATCAATCTAAACGCTGCTTGTAGGTCAAAACCAAGCATGCCTAGAACATGTTCATTTAAGTAAATATTTGTTTTCTCACCCACGTCAAAACCCACCGCACAATATGCCTCTTGAGCACATCGTTTATTGTCACCAATTAACATAATGTGTTTTCGTTTTGCGACGCTAAGTACCTCTTCAGATACTTTCGTATCAACCTCCCCAACAAACATGACAATATGTGCTTCTTTTAAAGCTATATTCAATGAATCTGTTGAATGATATGAAGCAGAAACCTTGCGCCTCTTTACATTTTTATCATGGAACATTGCTGCATATTGTTGTGCCTTACCCTTAAATAGAGTATCGCCTTGCTGATAAAGAATCACAAAGTGAATGTTTCCATCTTTATGGTCAATCCCACGCATATACTTAATAGCATTGGTCACTACCTTAACAACATTCTCCTGGGTAGCAGATAAACTACTCCCCGGAAAAAGAATAACTCCTATAGTTATAGCGATGACACATGCTGTTAATATTCGCATCGGGCTAGCTTACCTTGCTATATATTTGTATAATAGGTGCTAATTGCACAACTGTGTAAATTTTACGACAACTTCCTTAAAAAAATGTAAATAGCAAAAAAATATTCCGAGTAAAATCAACTGGTAAGCCGTTAAAGAAAATGATAGAAATACCTTATCATGAAAAATGTCTATCATATACTGCATCAGACACCCGCATTTGAACCATACGAAATGTATCGGGAAACCGAAGCGCTTGCTCAAGGGCTTGTAAAATCTGGCCTCATGCGAGTTGATGCTGATCCAAAAAGAAACTTTGTTTATTTTTCTATTAGCAAATCTGGCATTAGCGTTGCCTTTAGCCATCGTGAAATCACCGACCCAGCTTTAATCGGCCGAACCAAAGAAATCATCATTAGTTACCTGCAATATGCAGGCTACAAAAACATTGAACGTGAGTTAGACTTGCATTGGGGAAAACTTCACCGTCAAATGGAAACAAATGTTAACATTCCACTTATTTGGGAAGAGCGACTTGCTAGGCTTATTGTACAATCTGCAGAGCCAGTGGTTACCCAGCTTATACTAATTGAACGCGTGGAAGTCTTTATTAGTTTCGGTTTTGAGGTAGGTGATGTCATGGACGTCCAAAGCTGGAAAGTCTCAGGAAAGAACAGTGGTCTCCAAAGTACTGATGGCGTTAATAGTGCAGTTTACGTATCTTGTGGTGGCAATCCATTTATTGTCAATAAAGAGCAAGCAACATTTGTTACTGATGGCTATCAGGCACTTGCCAGAACAATGATTATTGCCGGACAAGAAATGGGGCACTACGCCGATATTTTACGCAACAATAAGGGGCAAAAAGTATCCCGACACTCAGCTGACTTTGGAGGACGCAGAGCAAAGCCACACGTAAAACGTGCTCGTCAGCACGATATTGCCCGATGTGATGCTATTCGTGAGGCAATGCGGTCATTTGGCCTTGCACGACTTGCCAATTACGACCATGAATATCGTCATTATCGTAAATTTAAGATCAAAAGCAGAAATGTATGGCTGGTTCGTTTAAAAATGAAAATCATGGGTTGGATCTTTAAACGTAAATGCCGTAATGCAGGATTATATTTCATCGATTTTATGCGCAAAGAAGAATGTCTTGGCGCTCAAATGGTGATTATGTTGGCAGATATGCGATTTAACTTAGCACCCAAAGCAGATGTTTACTCAAGAGATGATCCCGAAGAAGAAGATGCTATTGCATGTATTGAAGCATTAGCTAGGGTGCCTCAGCAAGTAAATAAATGGGGACATGCAGCAACTGGCGCATTAATGCACGAACTATACCACATCTATTACGATGAAGTGATACCATCTTGTATTGAGGCCGTAGAATTTTTCACCAAAGACACCTATCGTATCAGCCAGACCAAACAACGTACCCCTTTATGGATTAAACTTAAAAAACTTGTCGGCAAAGGTCCAAAAAAACCCGAGATTGCACCATTATACGTAGACTAAGCTGTGTAATAGATTTTCAAAAGGTCTTTAGTGCTTATTAACATCCCTAACGCGTCCCAACAACTCTCCCATACGCTGTAATGGCTTTGAACAATCATCCCGCGGAACCACTACCTCTATCACAACCATTTCATCATGATCTTGGGCATAACTTAGTGCGTTATTAAAGGTACTCATGGTTGTAGCTTTAATTGAAGCCCCATAACCAAGTACATCCGTAATACGCGTATAATCCCACGGGTGAATATTATTAAACGTACCATCAATAATATGGCGCTGGGTACCATAACCATCGTTATTAATAATAATCACCACCGGCTTTAAACCATATTTAGCCATAGAAGAAAGTTCCATTCCTGTCATTTGGAATGCACCATCTCCCACTATAATAAATGTCTTACTCTCAGGAAAAGCCGCCATCACACCCAACGCACCAGGAACAGCAAATCCCATTGATAAATAATACGCATCTGAAAAAAAGTGTCCTCTGACTGACGTTCTTAACCCCAGTGCCCCAACTAATGCATCACCTGTATCACAGACTATTGAGTGGTTTTCTTCTAAATAATTAGCAAGAAGATTAAACATAGCTTCCACTGTAATTGGGTCATCTTGATTTGATTGGTCAATAATGACTTTCTGCGGAGGTGTATACGGGTTGGGATTAATAAATTCACCTCGCGATTTAATAGGTGCCTGTGTTAAGGCCTCTAATGCATCAGTAAAACACACATTATCATAGCTTTGCAGCCCAATTTGTGCTTTTTCCGTATTTAGATTAATTGCTTTTTTTCTGTCTAATTTGGTCATACCAAAACCCAATAATACATCAGACAAAAACGCACCAATCAGAATAACACAATCACTTGATTCTACATATTCTTGGCAAATTGGATCTGAACATGCTCCTCCATACACACCAATGTAAAGCGGATTTGTTTCACGCACCACGCTTTTACCCATTAAGGTTGCAGCAATAGGAATATTGTATAATTTAGCCAAATCAGACGCTAAATCTGTTAGGCCATGACGATGCAACTCAACTCCAGCCACAATGACGGGCTTTTTTGATTTGTTTATTGACTTGGCCGCCTGCTCTATAAACGCTTCTAGTACGTCTTTATCGCTCTCTTCAAGAGGAGGCTTATATTTTCTTAGTTGTTTGAAAGGGTCAATAAGTGCATCGGCAATATCAAACGGCAATTCAATATATCCGGGTCTGCTTTGGCGCTTTACTTCTTCTACTACCCGTACAATTTCACTTGCAGCCATGTCAGGATCCAAAATCACTGTACTGGCGCATGTTACTTCCTCAAACACCCTGGCCTGGGTTTCAAACGTTTTTACTTTATGGTGCACCATCGGATCTTTGTATCTATCTTTAGGAGAAGGCCCTCCAGAAACAATAATAAGTGGGCTCTTCTCTGCATAGGCTCCTGCGACTGCATTGAGCATATTTAGTCCGCCCACACAATACGTCACCACCGCCAACCCTAATCCTTTCGCCCTAGCGTAACAATCTGCTGCAAACCCTACCGAAGGTTCGTGAGTGCATGTCATAATAGAAATTTTTGACTGATCTAAGTGCCTAAATGTTGGAAGTACAAAATCACCGGGAATGCCAAACGCGGTATCCACACCACGATTATAAAGATATTCAAACAAAAACTCTGCAACTGCTTGTTTTTTATGAAATATGGACATACCTGCTCCCAATTATTTTTAAGACCTTACATGCCATTGTAGCATGAATATTGTTTTTTTCAAAACCAGGAAAAGCAACCCATGATTAATTTTCTATACCAATCTTTACACAGCAAGTTGAGTGTGCATAATGTATCCTACCTTAAGATGTTCTTAAGGTGTCTACCTTTCAAGGTAGACCTAGGTTAAAAAGGACGATGTTCTTTGCGGCCGTGCTTATTCTTGATAGGTAGACTTCATTAACTCTTCAATTTAGGAGAATCTTGATGGAGACACCAAATCCAGAAAGAAGAAAAGCACGAAGTCTGCTTAAACTCTTCGTGCTTTTTCTTAAGTGTTTAATTATTCTATTAGAATATTTAAGACGCTAACAATCGGGTTGCTGGGCCAATTGGCCTGGCAACCCCTCCTAGATTTCATTATACATCACCACCCCATTGGCGTCAAACACAATCCTAAACCACAATATAAAACCCACCATCGGGACGTTCATCTGGAGGCAACACAAAATCAGTCGACTCTTGGCACGCCCAAGATGGAGCTTGGCTAGCCATTTTGACCCATGTATCCCTAATAACGTGAAGGTTATCAATCACCCTTTCACATGCAGATAAATCATCATCACACTGAATTTTTACAAGCTGAGCTTCGATGGCGTCATAGTAAGCCAAAAATGCATCTATCAAATCCTCTGGCGCATCAATATGCATAAGCGACGATCTTAGTCCCTTAATAACTCCAGCAGTTTTATCTATCAACCGATAGCGCATATCATAATTCTTATTATTAATGGCCTCCACAGCTTGCTGCATATAGCTTATAGCATTGCTATATATCATTACCATTTGTTCAGCAGGTTTTAATGTGTGTGTCGCATATTGATATGCCTGATATGGAACTTCTTCTTCTAACATGCCTCATTCCTTTTAGAATGTGACACGTACCTCGTCTCTTAAATACTTCTTGTTACTTACTTTTCCTTACCTAACGTATATTAAATTACCCTATCCCAATAATTTTGAGATAGATTGTTGTGCGTTTGCATTTACTTGGGCAATAATCGATGACAGCGATTGTACCCTTATTTGCAACTCAGCAAACTTAGCCGCATCTTCGGCAAAGTCCGTATTGAGCAATAAATTACTAGCCTGTGTTAACTCATCAGCTATTGCACCATTAACTGTAATAACAGATTCAAATGCGTCAATTTTACCAATCACTGCAGCCCGGATAGCATTTACATTATCCACAGCATTATCAATTATATCCGACGCAGTAGATGCACCGGTTGTGGTTGAAATATCAAGTGTTTGTGACACACCGCTATCATCTAAATAAATATCGGCTGTAGCAGCACTATCTATGGCAAGTGTAATGGTATCAGTACTATCTTGTCCCACCTGAAAAGCAAGTGAGGATGCATCATCAACATTGAATATAGCATCCAATGCATCGGTAAATACAGCTATATTGGTAGTTGTGTCTAAGGAAATAGTTTGCTGATCAACATTGGTTAAATCAATCCGGAGTTGTCTGCCATCGGTTGTTGATGCGCTGTGTAATACTAATATTTCACCATTACCACCTTCCCCATCATTGGTGGTTAATGTTTTGGTGGTAGTATTATAATCACCCGTATTATTTTCTCGTCCACCCGTGCTAGCGGTTGTGTCCGAAATATCAGCTGAGAATACTTCCCCATTAATGGTTGTTGATAAAGTATGCGTAGAAGAATTAAACGAAAATGGCCCAATGGTACCGTGTCCACCTGCATCTCCAAACGTATTACTTACCAGCTGAATATCACCTTTTACGTTTGTTCCATCCGCATCAAAGGTCTGTAAGCCATCTAATACACTGGGTTCTGCATCAACAATCTCATAAGCATTGGTACTATCGCCCGATAACACAATATCACGACTTTGATTAATTAGATTACTCGACAACTGTGTATTCATAATGGTAGCACGCGCCTGTAAATCATCTTCAAATAATGTTTGCGTTCCCCCGCTTATCGTAATATCCGTACTATCCACAGTTAGTGTAAAACCACTTTCAACAAACTCATCTGAACTGTCTTTAGCGCCTGCGGTATCATAAAAAGTAATAACCTGACCACTCTTGATGGTGTTTCCTTTACTATTAAATCCACCAGTACCAAATAATGTCACAGCCTGAGAAGTAAATGTTTTACCATTTACTGTAGCGGTAAAGGTAACTGCATTTTGTGTTCCGGTTGTATCTAACGATGTGGTAAGACCAGTAATAGCTCCTTGTAAATCAGCATCTAATAATTTATCCGCTGAAGCTACCGTACGATCTGTTCCGGCTGTTCCAGTTCCAGCAGTTAATGCTTGTGCTGCACCACTGTCAGTAGCATCTGCATCTTCGCCACCAACCGTAAATGCCGTAATATTTGTACCATCTGTTGTCAGCGAAAATTCAATGGCATTATCAGTATCCCCCAAATCAGCTGTTGTTACTGTAACTGTGCCATCTTCGTTGTCGGTATAAACAAATTTTCGAACATCTGCGTTTGTCGATGCCTCAGCTGCAGCAATAAAGGCTGCTGCAATTTCTGCATCACTGGGTGTGGTGGCTGAAAACGTCACTGTTCCACCTTCAATCGTAACCACCGCATTGGTTACGGTTGAACCATTACCTGTAAAATCCAAGGTAGTAGATCCAGCTGTTTTACCAATTGAGTCACTCTCTACCACGCTAAAAACACTTGATGTTGCTAGGCCTGCTCCCGATGATGGCGAGGCTGTAGTACCAGAAAAACTAAAATCACTTGTTGTTAGCAATGTATAATTTTCTGTTGCCTGACCAGTCGCAGTTGTAATACTCGCCCCCCCAGATATAGAACCATCAAGAAGCACTTTATTATTAAATGTAGTATCACTAACTATTCGACCAATTTCAGTGCTAAGCGCCTGAAATTCTGTATTAAGTGCGGCACGTTGATTATCCGTTAATGACGCATCGTTAGCACGCACTGCTAAACTTTTTTGTTGATCCAATAAGTCCAAAATTTTATCCAAACCACCTTTAGCAGTATTTGATAATGATTTACCTTGAGCTGCATTACCAACTGCAGCATTAAGTGCATTGCTTTGGTACTTTAATTCATATCCAACTGAAATATCGGCAACATTGCCATTTGTTTTTAAACCACCCGCAAGATTACGAACAATTTTACCAAGCTCTTCATTAATTGAACGAGCCTGACTAAACACGCCGGCTTGTATAAGACTATTTAATGGCAAATTAACGGTCATCGCACCACTACCAAATTAAAATATATCCAATAAGTTTTATAACTTTTTACATTTTATAACCTATAGTAGCATATAATTGATTAATATTTTATTAATTTGGGCAAAACTTCACCTCAACTACCCCCATACCGGCTCCCAATGATTAAAAAGTTACAAAATTTACTAGTTAGCTACTTGACAATAAAGATCAACTTCGTCGATATTGGGTAGCTCAAAATTTTACTGTAACATTCAAAGGTCATTTTTTGTTATGCCGGTCACTCCTCCTCCTCCTCCTCTAAATAGTCAAGATAGCGGCTTATCAATGCCAAGTCATGATGAAGCAGCCGCCTCTTCTATGTCATCTCCAGAGCTGGTGAACGCAGCCACTATCATTAGTCATAATATTTTACGGGACGTTATACAGCGTAACATTAAAAACAGAAGTGGCCTTGATAATGAGTATGCACTGGAAGTATTTAGAAAGCTTAATGAACTAGACCAAGATCTAAACAAAGGCATATACAGTATTGCCTTAGGTGGTGCAGAATGGGGTGGCGCATCACCACAAGTAGATGCCATGTTTAGGAATATTGATCCGTATGATGAAATATTTGACATGCGCGAGGCCCTTGGCGATCGTTTACAAATACGACCATTATGTCGTGGTATTTATGGATGGGGCCTAGAGGCCAAAAGCGATACCGACCTAGAACGTATGTATGAAGCATTACTAGAATGTTCAGGCCCCACATGCCTTAAAGTATTTAGCTCTCAAGGTAACCTTAAAGAGGTTGAAGCGTCAGTTAACATTGTTCAAAAACTTCGATCACAAGGTAAACCGATTGCTATTGAGGTAGCCATTCCTTACTCTGATGGCCGTGGAGTTGATGAAACCAAACTGGACTTCAACCCTTATGACCACACATTCTTTGTAGATAAAATTATTGAAGCTGCAAAGCACGCAAAAACTCGATTTTCCGAAAATGATCACGATGCTTACCGTATTAGCCTTAAAGATATGGCCGGTGAGCTAGATGCTGAGCAAGCACGTCTGATTGTTAAAAAAACACTTACAAAACTGCTTGAATTAGGCATTCATGTTGACCTAGGGTTTCATTTGCATGACGCAGGCCTAGCAGTACCCACCTATGCAGCAATTTTAGATGAAATTAATCTCTTCAATGAACAAAACAAGGCCAACGATGGCTTCAAACCATTTAAGGCACATATTGACACTTGTGAAGGCAAGAAAACTGGCTTTGCTAGTTTACTTCGTATTGATGAAGAATTAAAAAACAATAGAGACAAATATACATCTTTTGCCCATAAGAATGGTCTTGAGTTTACAGATTCTCAACGCAATAACCTTATCCAACAAGGCGAACTAACAGATCAACTACTTGATGCATATGAATATGCTAGAGTTAACAGTGATGCACTAACTGACGAAGAGCTTAGAAAGTTCAAAATTGCGGGCGGCGCATTAGCAAGCTTTGAGAATGCAGTAATCGTACAAGCAAAGATATCGCAACAATTTTCTATTTCAAATGACCAAGCAATGAAAGTTGCTGGTCAGGCATTGCGTGTTGTTGGCAAAATGATGGGCTACCCTTTTGGGGTTACTCCAGGCTTCCAATATAAGCAAACTGCTGCACTTAATGTTATCAAGAATATGCTTAAACAAGGCCTGCTCAAAGAAGGCATGTCCCAAGACCAAATTATCAAAGCATTATGGGAACTTCCAACTCATGACAATGCTATTGAGATATTGCTTGATGGTATGGAAGAAAAGATCATGTCATTTTTACTGGGTCCAATGCCACTTGAGCATCACCGGAGCAATCCTAGCCCTGCAGCTGCAAAAGATCTTGCATTCCTAGACAATGTACGCACGCAAATTAGGCAACGCAAACCAAACCTCAAAGAAAGTATCGACAACCGCAAAAATGTGGGTGCAGAAAAATCTGCCGAAGCCAGATCATTACTTGAAAAGGGTGTTTTACGTTTTTCAGAAAACCACATTCGCAAGATTTTTTCTGACCAAGGAAAAGATACACTTGATGCCGTTATTGCTGAACTTCATAAACACCAATTGCTCTTATCTCATGCAGACCAATCCGTTACTATTGATGAAAAAGAAGAGTATCTAGCAAAAGTTAAAGCTATTCTTAAAAAGCGACTTGGTGAAGAAGCATGCTCTGAAAGTACATACGAAAAACTTACAAATTTACGAATAAGTACTGCTACCGGCTGGTCCCTGATATTATCGGGTGACTTCGAGCATTACTTGAGTCAATATCCATGGTTCCGCGAGCCCGATGCTGCCGCATATAAAAAATCTGGTAAAAGTAAGAACCAATATTTGTACGACCTTGCTTTATTCCAAAAAGGTTTACGTTACCAGGTGTATGATAAAGCTGGTGAGGTTCTTTCTGAATTTAGTAAAGGCAAAATACCGCTTCAAGACGCTAATGAATACCTCATTCAAACCTGCGAATTAGAGCGCAAAACAATTGAGAATCAAGTTGTAGAGCTGCTTAGCAAGCAAGACTTAACAAACCTAAATATTGACGAGCTAACCACGTTAGTATTCCAAAATCAGCAACAGCAAATACAAAACTTGCATATTCAAGGTAAACGTTTCTTCTTTAAAGATAGTATGCGCCAAGAACTTGCCATGCACTATTTAAAGAAAACACTTACCGAACTAAACATCACCGGTCAGGAAGAAAATGTTGATAACGCCTATGCACGAATCCTACGATCATCGGTTAATGTTCCAATGGCTGCAAAAATTAAACGCCTCAACGTTAAACCAGGACAAAGAGTTAAAAAAGGCGACACAATAGCAATTGTTGAAGCCATGAAAATGCAAATTCCAATTCTTGCTACTGAAGATGGTGTTATTGTTGATTTTGCCAAGGGAGATAAAATCTTTAAGGTAGAACAACAAATTAATGCCGGCGATGTTCTGTTTAGGTGCAAAGCAGATTGTGATGCAGAGTATGAACAATCTATTAGTGAAACTCCTCTAGAAGCAATATTACCTAAAGAACAAACACAAGCTAAAGATCATATACAAAGTCTGCACGAAAAAACTTCTGCAAGATTAGGCTTATTAACTCAACAAGTTAGAAATTCTGAGGAAGCACTGCTTAAAAAAGCTCAAACAACCGAAGAAAAAACGGTAAAGAATAAAAAAGGCTTCCATTCAAAACCATTAAAAGTAAACAAGGACGCCCCTTTAATTAAGGCACTTAATCAATACCATCACGTCATTATTAATCGTGGGGGATGCGCCGCTTTAATTACTAACCATCTAGAACAAGCAGGCAATACGGTTACTCAGTTTTACGTGGCTGGAGATGAAACCACTCCTATTATTGAGAACTCAGACGCACAGAGTAAACGTCAAATAGCAAGTTACACCAGCTATGATGCCATCATAAACGAAATACTTGCGATGAAAGCAGAGTTTGAGTTTAACAACCCTGGGAAGGAAGCGCCTTTATTTATGATTCATCCTGGATGGGGATTTTTATCAGAAGACCCTGAATTTGTGAAACAAGTAGAAGAAAGACTTAAAGGAATTGCTATTTTTGCTGGCCCAGGAAGCAACATTATGCGCGACACTGGCAATAAATATTTGTTCAGGGAAAGAATTCAGAACAACCCCAAAACAAGAGAATTAAATCCTAAATATCATCTCAATACCTTAAAACCAATTGAAGGAAAGACGAACCTAGATAGACTTAATAGTTATATTGAGGTGCTTAATGACCCTTCACAAAACCCTGAAGACCACCCGGATCACAAAGAAATCCAAGCATCGTGCAAAAAAGCCCATAGCGAGGAAGGACCAAGTGTTATGAATAAAGCTGCGATGGGTGGCGGCGGAAAAGGTATTGAAAAATTCACATTCAAAAATTTGGCAGAACTTACTTTACTAGATACGATTGGATATCTTACATCGGTTCGCAACCAAACTGAATATTCTAGACAGCATTATAACGGAAATGAAGAAATCTTAAGTGAAAAGTGTTTTGACGGCGATGCTCGTCATTATGAAGTTCAAGTTGGCTGTTCAAACGGAGAATCCATTATCCTGATTGACCGCGATTGCACAAGGCAACGCAGAGGAGCAAAATTCTGTGAACGTTCGGACACCATTGATGGTGAGCTTGAGAAAAATGGCACCAAAAAAAGACTTCGAGAGTTAGCACGAGAAATAGCGGAAGACTTGGCCCAAGACACCCCTGATTGCGAAGGTTATACTTCAGTAGCAACAATAGAATTTATGCTATCTCCTGACGGCCAGCATGTCATGATCTTAGAAGTAAACACAAGACTTCAAGTTGAAAATATGGTTACAGGCCTTGCTACTGAACAAAAACTAAATCAAGGCATACCTGATGACCACCCAAACAAAGAAAGTCTACGCCGTTCATTTTCTTTACCGTTATATAACGCACTTCTTGTTGCCAACCAGCACCTTCCTGAAGACGAACGAAAGTCACCTAAAGAAATTCTTGAAGATGTATTTAATATAAGCAAGGAAGAAATTGAAGAAATTGCACAACCTCCAGAAGAAGCCATTGTCCATTACAGAGTTTACTCACAAGAATACGACCTTCTAAATGGCTGTGTCAATCCTGCCTACATGCAAGACTTTATGTTCCCTCAATGGATCTTTGAAAAGCTTCACGAAGAGTTCCCTGATGTTGTTTTTGATCAGGGCGGACTTGGAGATGGTAAATGCGATGCCCAAATTGGCGCCATTGTTGGCCCTAAAAGTCAGGTACATGATGCTGTAGAAAGGGCAAATCAATATTTATGCATTATTCAAAGTCTCTCAAGAGATCAAGAAGCAAGAACCAACCTACCATTTAGTTTGGCACTTGGAAAAGACCTTGAAGATGTAAAAACCATATGGACTATTGACCGCATCATGGACCTAGATCCAGAAACGCGAAGAAAACTAGTAAATGTGGATTATGACAACGTCATGCCTACTGGACACTCCATTAATAAAGAGCAATTATTGCACTGTTCAAAAGATGGACCAGGTGCCTTTAAACAAGTTCAGGAAGCTGCAAGGCTTGCTGCTGCTGGACAACAAATAGGTGTTTGTTAATTCGTTGTTGGTAATTTGAGGAGGGGGGCTTTTTTTATAGGTACCACCCACTCAGACCAGTTCCCCGGCCGACGTGCCGGGGGCTACTTTTGCTCCTAGTGTTAGCCATAAACCTCCTAAGTACTAGCCAAAAACTATAAAAAAACTGACATTTAATGTTAATGTTTACTGATAGCCATCTTCTAGTAATTAGTAAGTACTTAAGTAGTATTGAACGTCACTTTCCTATAGCAGCATTAAACATAATAACCTACAATACACTACCCGCTTGTTTGATAAGTAGACCCGGGCACGTCGGCCAGGGAAACGTTTTTGGGTGTTTTAACCCTATGAAAAAAAAGAGCATTTTCCATGCACTCCATCCTGAAAAACCTCATTGCCTTTAACACCATTAGCTGTAACTCTAACTTGGAGCTTATGGACTACATCCAATCTTACTTGAAGGATCAAGGCATTGACAGCATCCTGGATTACAATCAAGACAAAACCAAAGCCAATTTACTAGCCACTATTGGCCCTAATGTAGAAGGTGGTATTGTTTTATCTGGTCATACTGATGTTGTACCAGTAGAGGGCCAAGACTGGAAAACGAATCCTTTTGAATTAATAGAAAAAGACGGCCGTTATTATGGCCGAGGTACATCAGATATGAAAGGCTTTGTCGCTTTATGTTTGGAGTTGGTGCCACATATCAAAAATGCACCCCTGACCAAACCCATTCATTTAGCTTTTTCATATGATGAAGAAATTGGCTGTCAAGGTGCCCCTACCCTGGTCAATCACATTGCCAAACACGTTCCTACACCTGCCTTTGCCATTATTGGGGAACCAACCTTGATGGATATTGTTCATTCTCATAAAGCAATTCATTGCTATAAAACAACTATACACGGCACCGAAGCACACTCAAGTTGTCCTCATTTAGGAGCCAATGCTATTGTGGCAGCTAGCAAACTAATTGCTTTTTTAGAACAAGAACTGGCCAAAAGTCCTACCAATGAACACTTCACACCAAGTACAAATACTTTTAATATTGGCACCATAAAAGGCGGCAATGCAGTCAATATTATTGCCAATCAGTGTGAATTTATTTGGGAGGTGCGACTATTGCCTGGTTACAATGGCCAGCATATTATTGATGCACTCAATCAATTTAGCCAGACACTGATTACCGATAAATTAGACATCTCCACCACTGAGCTTTATAGTGCCCCGGGATTAAGCAGCAAGCATAATGAAGATGTAGTAAGGATTTTAATGAACCTGTTACCTTCAAACCAATGCCATGCAGTTGCATTTGCTACCGAAGCTGGACTATTTGAAAAGGTTGATATACCTTCGGTAGTTTGTGGCCCTGGTTCTATTGAACAAGCACACAAACCAAACGAGTTTGTTGATATTTCACAACTTGAAGAATGCACCACCTTCCTTAAAAAAGTAATTAACTTCGCCTGTCAGTAATATGAATATTCCGATTATTTTTCATCGTCATAAGGTTAAGCAGCACCGTGATCGTGCAAGCTTTCATATTAAAGACCATGATTGGCTATTAGAGCAAACATACAGTGTAATTACCGACAAAATTACCGATCTAAACCGAACCATGGACTGGGTATTAGATGTGGGTGGATACCATGGACTTCTCAAACAAAAAATATTACCCATTTTGCCTAAGAGCACTTATATCAGCACTGACTTTTCTGAACGACTGGTTGCTCTTTCTGACGGCCTAAGGGTAGTGATGGATGAAGAGCTAGTATGCTTTTCTCCAAGCTCATTTGACCTTATTGTGAGCCATTTATGCCTGCATTGGACTAACGACTTACCCGGTAGCCTTGCTCAGCTCAACCATCTCTTAAAACCCAATGGCATGGCATTGTTAAGTGTCTTTGGACCGGCAACATTGCAAGAATTACGCCACTGCATTCAGACCACGGAAATGGAGATAAAAAATCATAAAGTAAGTCGTACTAGCCCATTGGTAGATGTTAAAAGTCTTGGCTCATTAATGCAGCGTGTTGGATTTGAATCGGTGGTCACGGACAGTCAACTATTTACCCTTTCCTATCCTGACCTAAACACTCTTATTTACGATCTTCGTGGTATAGCACAAACAAGTGCTATGGTATCTGACGCTCCTTCCCTGAATAAAACATTGTGGCAAAATATCGAAAAACACTATAAATCACTGTTTTTAGATACCGATGGTGATATGATGGTAACCATAGAAGTTGTAACTGCTACTGGACTTGCCAATGTATAGCCGTTTTATTGACAAGAGACATACTATCGACAAAGACAGCGGTTTTGTACACCGCAATCACGGTGTTTCTCTGTTTTGGATTATATTATCATTTATTGCAGCTTGTGGTCTCATCACGTTACCGGTTATTTTTTACGAACCCAACCATGCATTATTCTTAGGTTCTATTACGTGCGGCATCATGATTATATTGGGTACACTTGTTGTACAAATGCTAAAGCGTAATTTCTACGTAATTGATGTATTGGAGCTACAAAATGCATTATTTGCAGGCGCAGCACGCCTTGCGACAGAGTTTTGCATTATCCTAAAGCACGATGGCAGCGTTATTTATGTGGACCCTAAATATAATGCCAGATTTTTTCATTTACGTAACCAAGGTATGGATGACTTTGATGCTCTATGCGAAAGCGGCAATATAGGGGAAAAAGCCAAAAAACGTCTTTTATCGTCATTAAAAGAAGGAAGATCAGATCAAATTGAATTTACTGTACCTAATATTGACAATACATCACAAGCACTTACCCTTAACATCGACCCAATTGGGACCTATGTTCCACAAGAACTCACACGTAAACTACACCTTGCAGTTCAGCCCATTGCGCGTCCTTCGGGATATTTTTTCCTTCGAGCAAAACATATTAGTGTTGAAGAAGAATACAGAGAATGCCTCAACATGTTTAATATGGGGTATTACAAAGTTGACCATAACCACAATATCACTAGTGTTAATAAGACCTTCCTGGATATTACCGGCTATGCACGCGAAGACCTCATTACCGGCATTGTTCCCTTTGAACATATTTTTTGCGAATCGGAACATAGCGCACCTATCCGACAACAACAAACTTACAGCGGCCAAATTGACCTACTCTGCGCTAACGCCAACATCAAGCCCGTATTAGTTAGTCAAATTATTACCTACGACAGTCATACAGACCAAATGGTAAGTCATGGTCTGATATGTGAAATTCATGTACCTAAAGAATCTAATCAACAAGCTCAACATTATATCGCACAAAACCCTCTTAACTTATTAGATGACCTTCCAATACCTACATTGCTACTTAGCGATGAAGGGGAAATTCTAAAACAAAATACTCCATGCGAACAACTCCTTACCAACCTCTCAGACAAACAAGATAAAAAGCTTACTATCAATAACTTATTTGATATAGTTACCAAAGAAAAACGTGATGAACTTGCATCGATGTTTCACAACATCACCAACCAGGACCAAACCAGCATCGCTCCTATTGACCTTCCCATCCACGGTGATGACAATCGTATTATATCACTCTATTTAAGTCATTTGGATAATCAAGAAGACCAAAGAAGTATGGTCATTGGTCAATTAATTGACACCACCGAGCTTAAAAATTTAGAGCTACGCTTTGCACATTCACAGAAAATGCAGGCCGTTGGCCAACTAGCTGGTGGTATCGCGCATGACTTTAACAACTTGCTCACGGCGATGCTTGGCTTTTGTGACCTGCTATTATTACGACACCCTGCTGGAGATAAGTCATTTCCAGAAATTATGCAAATTAAACAAAATGCCAACCGTGCTGCCAACCTTGTTCGTCAATTACTTGCATTTTCACGCAAGCAAACCCTGCAGCCAAAAATTATCGATATCACCAATACGCTGGCAGACTTATCCAACCTTATTCGTCGTTTAATTGGTGAAAATATGGCCCTTAAAATCACCCACGGGCGCGACTTAGGTAAAGTAAAAGTAGATCAAGGCCAATTAGAGCAAGTTATTATTAACTTAGCGGTTAATGCTCGCGACGCTATGCCAGAAGGTGGTATACTTGCCATTGAAACGGTTAATATTACTATTGCGGATGAGAAAGAAAACCTCACCACAACCATGACAGCTCCAGCTGATGACGAGACCATTGAAGCTGGTGAATATGTGTATTTACAAATTTCTGATACAGGACACGGCATTGACAAACAAGTCATTAACAGCATATTTGAACCATTCTTTTCAACAAAAGAAGTAGGCTCAGGGACAGGCCTTGGACTTTCAACTGTTTATGGTATTATCAAACAAACAAATGGCTATATATACGTTACCAGCACAGAAAATGAAGGAACCACATTCCATATTTTCTTAAAAAGTTACCGTATTGATGACCAAGAAGAAAAAGAACAGACAAATCAACCTACCAAAGTTGAACAACATATTGATCTTAGTGGTCAAGGCACGGTATTGCTGGTTGAAGATGAAGCACCAGTAAGGATTTTTAGTGCAAATGCGCTGAGCAAAAAGGGCTATGATATTTTGGAAGCAGACTGTGCAGAAGCAGCGCTTGAGATTATTAAAACCAAAGGCGATGAGATTGACGTTATTGTAACTGACGTTGTTATGCCTGGCATGAATGGCCCCACCATGATTAAACAAATCTCTCCAGACTATCCTAATATCAAAGTGATTTTTGTTTCTGGATATGGTGAGGATGAATTTATTAAATCCTATGGCCAAGAACGCAGCTTTAACTTTCTATCAAAGCCTTACACACTTAAGCAACTGGCCTTAAAAGTTAAAGAAGTAATGAAATAAAACTATTTTTTCATAACAAATTTGACTTTTAACTCACTAATACGCACAATACCTCCTCACTAACCTTTGTTAGAGAGCGTTTTTTGTGCCAAACGAATCTACTCCCCCTGAAACTATCGAAGAAGAAATTGCATTTCTTCGGAAGATTGCTCATAGCTACAATTATAACAGAAAAGATGAAGCTAAAGCACGTATTGTTAGTTCACTTGCCTTCCCAGAAAACCAAAGAATGATGCGTGCAATCATTTGCATGGCAATTACTTCTATGGATACAGAAAGTGTATCCCTTGTAATCGATAAGATTGGCAATATTCATATACCAGAATTAGGCAACATTCACTTACTGGAGCTTACACGCGAGCATTACCTTCAAATGCACAAGCAACTTCAAGATAAATTTCAAATAGACTTACGTAAACTGCCACCTTTGCACAAAACTAAAAAAAGTACTATTTTTTGTAAATTGGTAAGGTTACTCAACGACGAGTCGGTAGCAAAAGACGATTTCACATTATTCCTTTTTCGTACAATCCTCGCAAGATTTATTACTTACCTTCCCAAGGAGGCTATTCTTGAGTATCCAGATGAACTACCAGAGGATGGCCCTAAATATAATATATTTCATTACCTAGCCACGAGACCTCCCAGTAGCAAAGTGAAAGTCGTTGGAAATAATAACATACATCTTGCACAACTAATACTCGATAACCAGCCTGATTCAAGAAAAGCTCTAAATTTCCGGGAACGTTTAAACAAATTCCCTGGAGGTGAACCACTATTACCTGTTCAAATGGCGGTTTTATTTAGAAATTATCCACTTGCAACTACCATGTTAAATAATGGTGGCGAGATAAAAATAAGTGACCTTCCTTTTTTTGCTAAATATGCACGAAGTCACTATTTATTTTCAATTATTCTAGCTAGAATGATTCCTGACTTAGAACCGTTAAAACCCTCTCATTTCAACATCGAGAGCTTATGGCCCAAAGAATTCTGGACGAATATAGCTCAACAGGCCTGTGAAGGAGGGAATATTGATCTACTTGGTATGCTTTATTATATCCATACCAAAAATAAACTTCTCGATACACTAGATCCTAAACCAATCCAAGAAGCAGTTTCACGATGTCTAACTGACCAAAACATTCATAAATCCTATAAAGAAGCAACCCTAGAATGGGCACTTCTTGTCAAAGGAGTTGAAGCTATTCCTGAAGCAGCACAGGACAGATCTATAGTTTCAACCTTGAAAAAAGGTCCGCATCACATTATTGGTTTTTGTGAATGGTACTATGAACTGTGCTTCATCCGTGACGCTGAAAAACTAACCATTGAAGAAAAAAATAGGCTTTGCAGGATTTATCCATACCATTTACCGCAAAAAACGCTAATCAATACTCTGTCAGCGATTGTTACAACCCTATCTGGCCAAGAGGAGATAACACAAAATGATAAAAACCTGTTAAGTATCCTAAAGAAACGTTTAGAATCTTTAAATCGTTTACATACATCATCTTTATCAAAGATAGATCAATTAGAGGCAGAAAACCTACCGCAAGATGACCCAAATATTCACACGCTTAGATCTATTTTACATGACCAAGAACCAACTTTATATTTGCCTGAGCCATTATTAGTTTTATTCAATAAATTATTAAATAAATTGGTACCAAACGCTCAACCTAAAAAGACAGAAGTAAGATATAAAATTCCTATAACACGCCAATTCAATGTAACATTTTTAATGTGCGGTAAATTTAGTACCTACCAAGAGCCAGGACTAATGCTCGAAGCATATATAAAATTCAATCAAGCACTCTATCGATTATTGGTAAATGTAAGTCATCATCTCCTCAAAGAAAATGCTGAATATGAATCTAGTTTACCCCTAGAAATATGGGAAAATATATACAGCAGCACCCTTGACCGACAAAACACGGCTGACCTTCGAAAAATACTGCAAAACATGGGACTATCCTCTCCATTTGCTAGAGAAGTAGTCATAGTAAATATCAGGAAATTACTAGGAAAACCCACAACAACGATGCCGCCTGAACAACTTTTAGATTCTCTGAACAGCGGTTTAAAAAAACAAACAACACCACCAATGGACAAGCACATCGTTGTGGAAAGTTTCATGGACCGCGGATCTCCAGAAGGTCACTATTGTCACACACTAGGAATGCCACACGACTTAAGCAGGACCAAAGCTTGCAAGGCTTTACTTTATGTTGAAAATTGCTTATTAGACGACCGAAAGAGAAACCCTTTTCCTGTAGTAGAAGAAGAGTCTGCCTGTGCTGCTGCACAAGCGCCTGAAACAAAGAAAATACACCATTGTGACAAAAAAGCTCGGTCCTTGCCACCACCACCACCACCACCACCACCACCACCTGATCCTGACCTAAAGACTCCATATGCAAGCCAACATCCTTCACGCAGAAGCGCGGCCGGCAAGTAGAAAAATAACTGTCACTTTGGCTTACTTTTATGCTCAGGGGCATTTACAAAATATTGTCAATTATCGTAAATAATACTAATTTTTTATAAAGTACTTGCAAGCTTACCCGTAAATAGTTTATAAGTATCGCCTCACTATTTGAATGTGGCCCCTTCGTCTAGCGGTTAGGACACCACCCTTTCACGGTGTAAACACGGGTTCGAGTCCCGTAGGGGTCACCATCTTCTGCAAATACGCGCCTTAGCTGGCACAACTTCACAAAACAGAATCATATAACATTACACTTTTGCTATTCATTCTGCACAATGGATTCGGCTCCATCACCCATAGCATTTAAAAGCAAAGGCTGAGGAACCGAACGTAACCATTATTGGTGGGATATTATACTTATTTATGGCGCATCAATCACCAGCACCTTAGAATCATCATCGGCATAAAGCTCTATGGTAGCTTGGTTTGTAATTTCAGCACCATCGCCGTGTTTAACCCGCTGTCCATTGAGATGTATCATGCCACTTGATACCAAAAGATATGCTTGATGTTTTATGGAATGCGTAACCTTAGCTCCTTTTTGTAACGTACCCGCATAAATCCATGCATCTTGATTGATAGATAAGGGCGCTTTGCCATCTCCAGAAACGAGCAAGGTTAAATGATCGTTAGATGGTTCTTGAGGAAACTGATAACTCTTCCAACTTGGCTTACCACCCTTTTGCCGTGGTTCTATCCATATTTGATAGATATTGGTGTCTTCGCTTTCTAGATTATATTCAGAATGAAACACACCGTCGCCTGCACTCATCACCTGAACATCTCCGGCTAATGTTTTACCTTCATTGCCTTGGCTATCGCGATGTGTTATAGCACCTTGCCTCACATAAGTAATAATTTCCATATCACGGTGAGGATGGGTATCAAACCCAGCACCCGCTTTAATAATATCATCATTAATCACTTTAAGCGTTCCAAAGCCAATCCGGTCAGGATTATAATATGTTGCAAAACTAAAGTGATGCCTTGCTTTGAGCCAACCATGGTCAACATTACCAAGTGCTTCATATGGATAAACTTGTATCATTTTTTTTACTCCTATGGTTAAGCTTTAAGAACATCAGGTATAAAACGGTCAATCAATGGTAATTTTTTAAGCGCAATGGCACCAGATCCTTGCAACGCAACTGAAATGGCTAATACCACAAGCAATGCAGGGAATTCCCAACCACCATTTGGATTACTAAATACCCAGCCATTACCACTATGAACCCATGTAGCCCCAAGTAAAATGGGCAGAGATAACAATGCAACTAGTCGCGTATAAACACCAGCAATTAGCGCAGCACCTCCTGCAACCTCTCCTGCAATAGTAAGGTAGGCTATAATTGCAGGTAGGCCTATAGTTTCAAAAAAACCAACCGTTCCGGGGATAGAAAATACAATGATTTTTAATAATCCATGAGATAATAAAATAACTCCCAAGGCTAAACGAGCTACTAATGCTCCATATTGATGTGATGTTATATGCATGTTTTTATTCCTTATTTAAAAATGTTATGTTGATAATACTTACTTTAACAGTTCCAAATAAAATGATAATATAGCATTATTGAATAACATTAGTTCCATTTGGTTATTAGTATGGATCATATATCTCGCGTTGGCATTTTTTTACATGTCGTAAAACATCAAAGCTTTGCAGCAGCAGCACGCAAACTAGGCATGACTGGACCTGCTCTGAGTAAACAAGTTCAAAGCTTAGAAGACCATTTGGGGGTTAGACTTCTGAATCGCACAACCCGAGTTGTAACATTAACAGAAGAAGGCGCACTTTATCATGACAAGGCACGTAAAGCTCTTGAGGATTTAGATGAAGCAGAAAAACAAATCCAAGAACTCAAAGATTGCCCTACCGGTATATTAAAAATTAATGCACCTATGTCATTTGGAAAACGCTACCTTACTTCACCCATTGCCTCATTTGCTAAAAAATATCCGGACGTAAAAATGGAAGTCGATTTTGACGACCGCCACGTGGATATGATTGCAGAAGGCTATGATGTTGTGGTCAGAATTGGAGCATTACAAGACTCATCGGTTATTTCTAGAAAGCTCGCCACGTGCCCTATTGTGCTTTGTGCGTCAGCCGAATTTATTCAACAGCACGGCCAACCAACCACCCCTAAAGACCTTCAACACTTCTTGGGCATTATATATAACAAGCATGGACTTTCAAATCAGTGGCACTATCAAGACATTCATGGCATTAAGGGTTCTGCCTTTATAAAACAGCATTTTGCTGCCAATAGTGCCGAAATGATGTTAGAGGCATGTTTACAAGGCATTGGTATTGCACTGTTACCTATTTTTGTTGCAAGTACTTACCTTCAATCTGGCCAACTAATTGAATTAATACCAAACTACAAAACGGCTCCAGAGAGAGGAATTTTCGCCATTTTCCCACAAAACCGCCATCTGTCAACAAAAGTAAGGTTATTTGTCGACTGGTTAACACAGTGCAGCAAAGCATTTCCGTGGTAACCCGTTCCTGTTACCTTTGAAAGCCAGCTGGTCCTGAATCTTGCTTAGATCGATCAGGAAAACGAATACTAACTACATTTCCCGAAACATGCGTTCTTAACTTCCCAAAATCTTGGTGATTGGCTGGCATAGTGTTTTGATTATGGTGCGCCCCAACTCCCATTGCTTTTAACGCAGTAGCACCTTCATCGCCTGTTAAAGTTCCATGGCAGCAATTCATGGTAGCAACCGCATTCCCATCCACATTCGCGCCAATACCTAAAATCATTGGGTATGCTGGCAATCTTGTTGGGTTTACCCTTAATGGAGCATTTTTACCAAGCGATGTTACCACGCACGCAACTTGTTCTAGGTCTGTGTCTTGAGGCTGCAATGTGCCATTTTGGTTCCTTTCTAACAGTTCTTCTACTTGCTTTTTAAGGGCTTGAGGATCTTTCATTGTAACTTGGCCATTTGCGTCCTTGCTCGCCACGCCTCTAACAACCAACACGCGTAAGCCACCGGTTGGCGTTTTGGCTGCCAGGCCAATATTTACATCCATAAATTCTGTACGTTGGTCATGATTTTGACCAGTTAATTTAACATTTAAGCCACTTTGTGCTAGCCCCTGAGCTACGTTATAAACAATCTGAGTTGTAACTGAAAAACCATTGTTCTTGGCGTTTTGTTTAACCTCTTGCATATTTAGTACGCCTTCAACACCAAAATTTTGGTACCATCCTTTTGCTCCGGGAACAGCCATATTATCTCGCATACCTTTGCGTTCGGAGTCCAAAGCAGTAACAATAACGCGATCATCTTTACTAACTTGTTTTTTCGCTTTAGCAGTGGAGATATTATTCGTAACCGCCATTTTTATAATTTCTGCCTTATTTGCTTTACTCGTTGTAATAGGATCTTGATCCAGCACACGCGGATTTATCCACTCAAGCACGCCAGCATGAACTGGGTAGAGCTCTTGCGTATCTTTGTCGTTTTCTATATATGCAAACGGAATATCCGGATCCAGTAAACTACCAACCTCAACGCCTTCATGTAACCTTATGGTAACCTCCACTTCTTCTGTCTCACCTATCTCATCGGCAATGGGGTAGTGCCAAGGAATAATTTTAGATGAGACAGTATTGTTTACAAGCTCTTCAGAAGCGGTTTTATTTTGTACAATATTAGGATTAACCATTCCATATCGTTCCAATACGTTCTGATTAAAATCACGAGGTACAACATAAGCTGCTTCACCCACTCCATAAGGAATAGAAGTCTGACGTGTTGTGCTGTATAGCACCCGTAAATTCTCAGGACTACCCATATTATGAAGCATTTCGTTCATGGCAGGACCTAAGGAAGATGCTCGTGGACTGGTATCAACCACCACACAATTAAGCTTCGCGCCGTTAGCAATTTTTTCTTTTAGCGCATTTTCCAAAGCTGGAGTTGGCTCTAGGCTGCTCATCACATACACCGTCGTTGCCACACCAGTTTTATCCAGTGACTTTATAATATCATCGGTAATATAACCCGTAACCACTACTACTAACTCTTTGCCATCTGCAGGCTCTTCACCGGGCATATCTACCTGGATGACATCATAAGGACCCATCTTTGGAAGAGCAGAATTCTTATGATATACACCATAACATTTGGTAGGAACTTGCGTTATAACCATGCGCCCGTTAACTACATAGCGAACATTATCACTTGCCATTGCTGCATAATGGTTGGCATCCATGGGTGTTGTTACGGTGACATTAGGGCTCGACGTCCATGGAGCGTTTTCATGATTATTGTGTTGCCACCCAAGCTTTGCGGCTTCTGGGGTTTTACCCGTAGGGTCGGTTAAACTACCACCATCCATTATTCCCCAATAAGCAGCACCAAACCCTCCAGCACCTGCCACACGGTCGTAGGCACCTATTTCTATACCGCGATGCGCCGAAGCAATCATTGGCGACAAAGTATGCACACCCGTAAAATACTCGTGAGGCCATATGCACACCGATACTAAGCCTAATTCAGCTGCTGCCGCTGCATAGTGCGCTTGAGCGTTTTCGTTCACAGGCAATGACACCAATTTCCTTTTATTTTCTTCTGACAATGGAACTAACTGACGATATACAGATGGATCACCTTCTTGATGTACCACAGACACTTTACGGTCTTTGGAATCATTCATGACATCATTATTAGCCTCACCTATAATTTGGGCACCTGACTTAGCACCAATACCAGGATTTGCTTTGATCCAGTATTCAGGGGCCATTTTGACAATATTGCCCTCCTTGTCACCTACTTCACTATATGCCACGGTGAGTTTCCTTGCCTGCTCAAACGACATATAATGATTAGCTTCAGTTTGTTTTCCAATTACTTCATCAGCAATTCCTATTCTTTCTTCTAATGTATCAGCTACATCTTGCGGGGTAAGATCTGGACCGCAAACACTCAGTAGCTGACCCACAATAGCGTCCACACCATACTTGAACATCTTCATTAGCTCATCATCATTACCTGAAAAGCCATCGGTTGCATGGCCGCCAATGCGCATGGATCCATTAAATATAACAGCTCCTGGAATACCTGTTTGATATACTTTAGAAAATACTTCGTTACGTGCTTCTAGGCATGCAGCAACATCATGCGCGGGCACTTCACGTACACATGACATTAAATCACCGTAAGATTTGAAATGCTTAGCTATTTCACCTTTAGCAAATTCCGTAGTAATGCTACGAGTATTTTCATCTACCATAAACACATTTGGCGCACGTTTACCTTCCTTGAGAGCCAACCTTACTGCATTCATACCGTCATTAAATCCATGCGTTGTCGGCGTAGAATCTCCACCACTAATAATGGTAAGTGGAGCCTTCATACCATGTTTACCCCTTACTAATTGCTTCCAACTTTCTGTATTTGCTGTAGTACCAAGGTCATTCGAGTGGGGCTTTACATGAGAGTTTTGAGGATAAAGCATAGATATGGTTCGACTAAATAACAATGGATCATGCTCTGGATTGCCAGAATGCTTACCAATAAACGTTGCCTTACCAACTATTTCACACACCTGCTCATAGGAATAACCAAGCCTTGCTAGTTCTTCTACAAGGACCATTGATCGATAATACGCAAAATAATTTACTTTTTCTTTTAACTCCTCAGGAGAAATATCTGCTGGATCAGCTCCAGTTGCTCTAATAGCCTCATCAATTATACCGATCTTAGAAGCACCAAATTGTAATTGGTCCAAACGAGGTAACGGAAAAGCAGCTTCCTTAGCTTTCTTTAAAGTTGGATTTAATGCACCAAGTGTTAGGCCATACGATGATATTAAATGATCTTTTTGTTCTGAACTAACGCAAGACACAACCGGTGCAACCGGAACCCTACTACCACGCAGTGAAGCTAGAACTTCACTGGTCATGTGTTGATAGAACTGATCAACAGGTCGTACATCACGAGCTTTTACATGACTAAAACCGCGCTGCGCACCTGTCCTTAATGCTGACTTAGCGGCCGCTAACGCCGGAATAAATACCCTACTTTGCATCTTGCTTCTCTTAAATTGTTAAAAAAATTAAAGAAACAAGATACCGTGAACCATAAAGTTTTCAATAAATATCTGCATTGTTGCATGCCAGACTATTAAACCGGAGTTCTATTAAGCTCAATACCTACTATATCGCCAACAGATTAACCCTCTTGGTTCACATCCACACGCTCAATATTAATGTCTTTAAGAGCACCATCCACATAGGCTTTTATTGCCTGTTGAGCAAGCTCTTTTGCTAACTGACTCTTAGCATCCTCGTATTTTGGAAGCTTAGCATCTTTAACATCAATAAGTTTAATGATATGCCAACCATAGTCACTTTTCACAGGATTTGATATTTTACCAGGTTTCAAAGATAGTGCAGCCTCTTCAAATTCTTTCACAATGTTTCCCGTGTAAAGCACACCCAAATCACCGCCATTAAGCGCAGATTTTTTATCAATCGAAAATTCTGCAGCTACCTGTTCAAATGACTTATCTTTAAGTGCTTTTTTGGCAGCTTTGGCATCTTCTTCAGTTTTAGTGAGAATGTGCTGCGCACGAATAGCTTTTTGACCATCAATCTTTTCTTTCATTTGTGCATAGGTTTCTTGAAGCACTTGATCATTTACTTTGTCATTGGCTACATGAGTTAACATAGCATTTTTGAGCGTATTTTGTACAAACGTATCTACTTTCTCTTGAAGTTCTTCATCTTTAATGAGATCAAACTCTTTTGCTTGCTTTACCAACACGCGATGTGCAGCTTCTTCACGTAAAAGAAAATCCTGCGACTCCGGAGATAAATCCTTGAATGACAAATTGGGGTACTGAGCTTGAATGCTACGAAGGCGTTTATTAGCATGCTCTAGCGTTACTTTTTGGCCATCAATAATGGCAACCACTGGGTTGGTATCACTTTCCCCTACCCCATCCTTACTAATATAAAGAGCTGTCACAATAATGAGTACCAACGATAAAACAGCAATAATAATAGTTTGTGGAGATTGTTTTTTAGTCATAATTGACGCCCTACTTTTTAAAATTTGAATATGTATGAATGATCCATGAGACAGATTAATTGCCACTTGGTTTTAGCACAACTAATCAAGATGTCAATTGACTACTTTTTAAGCAACCGTCAATACACCAGCTGTCCTTATGAGGAGTATTTAATCATATTATTTCATTGAACATGATCTTGTTATCTTAAGCAATGACTTCCAATGGTTGTCCCATCCCAAATAGTGATTTTGCCCTTTCACCACATGAACCTTAGCACATAAAAGTGAGTGATGAGCAAAGTCACGAGCTATGACTGTAGGAACAACCTCATCTTCTTGGCCACTAATATGCAATTGCGGAATGGATGAAACATCCGGTGCAATATCTATCGCATTTAATGAAGATGAATCCAGCTGACTCACTCCGTGATGCTCATGCAATGCGACATGATCAAGATTACCTGCCACTGTTATTAGTCCTTGCACATCATTGCGCCTGGCAGCTACCAACGCAGCAACACCGCCACCACCGGAGAAACCAACAAGTTCAATCTTGCTCGCACGAAATTCATCTTTGTAATGCCCCACAGCTTCATTAATTGCAGTAATGACCTCATCAGCAAAGCGATTTGATGACCAATAATGTGGATAACATAAACGATCCTGATCAAAAGGCGTGTATTGACATGGCCTTGCTATGTACACCACGTGTTCATGTGGATCTTTTACTGCCAATGTCAACGCAACAGGATGAATGGGCGTAGGATTACCTGATACCTGCCGGCGATTCACCCAAGCAAACCCATCCCCTTCAATATATACACGCAAGATATCAGCAGGAGCATCTGCTTTTCTTACAAATGTTGTAAGCACAAAGCTACTGGTTGCCATACGCTGCGCATTCATATTACCTTTATTAGCAATATCATGAGCTGTCACCAAACGACCCGCCACCATTGTTTTGCCACAAGAAGTAAGCAGCATTATAATGAGAATCGCAGTAATATTATGCAACCAAGATGCCATTTTTCATCAACTGTCGTAAGGTTTGTTCAACATGAGGCTTTATTGCCAACCGCAATTGAAGACTACCATCTTTAGAGCCCTCAAATGACAGATTAAAAGGCAATATACCTTCTTCTACAAGACACCCGACATAATCGGCAAGACTATCAAGGTTGCTTGTACCATCAAGCTTACAAATAATTAACCGTGTAAAATCGTCCAACTTAAAGACATGACCATTACGATTGATAATTTGCTCCTGTTGTCTGGCTTGCAGCCGTACCCATGCACATGCTTGTGGATAATCCGACACATGATCCACGCTATCATTTTTTGCAAGAGAAGGCCGTATAATTCCTTTACTTATCAACTCGATAATAGCATTTTTTAAATCCCGCTTGTGGTGCTTACCGATTGCTTCTAACAATTGACCAAACGTCACCCCATTTGGACTGTGCGCAATGACTGCATCCAAGCATTCAATTAATTTCTGTTGCTGAAGAAAAATTCTTAAATTGCTCTTAGATGACTGATATACCCGTTGCGCGGGGTCATTCACATGGACCATATCTGTATAAAAACTTAAGTCATTGGTAATTGCCGTTAACTCAATACCATGCTTGGCTTGCTGAGCTAATTCTGACTTACAAAATATAGACTGCCGATATTCGCGGTTTGTCATAATATCAACATATTGCTCCAAACTTGCCGTATCATCATTTGCTACCGCACGAATTTGGGATACTAACTGCTCAGGCAAATCATTCATCGTAACATCATGAAGCGCTACCTCGGAAACATAATCTAAACCTGCATTCTTAGCATTTTGATATACACTCAAGAAATCTACACATTGGGTAGGACATTCTATTAGCTGGCGTAACTCATGTTGTCCCATTTTTTGCATAAAAGTCTTAAATTCTTCTTGATCAATGCCGCCTGATATATGTGCGTTTTGTGCTATCAAAGACACCACTTCTTGTGCACTTAATGGATATTCTTGAGGAAGGGACCTATCATAAAATTGTAGCATATCAGCAGCGATTACCGAAGATATTGCACCTGGCGCTGTACTATAATTAGCACTCATAACACCATCATCTTTTAAATACTCAGCACAATTTTTAAGTAACTGCAGATCATTTTCAGAACCATCAAACACATCATGCAAAATTATATAATCCGCACTCTTATGAGGGATGTTTAAATTTTTTATATCACGTAACTCCGCACACATAAAATCAATATGATCTATTTCTAAGTGACCGTACACATCAGCAGCAAAAGAGTCAGCTTCATGCAGTGGATCTATGACCGTAACGTGTGAACTTACATCTCTTATTGCCCAGGGAATCGCATACGCATACGACCCAATACCAATATGTATGATCGTTGCAGATGACGGGTTAGGTGCCTGCACACCAGCTAACAATAGCCGCATATAGATGGCCTGCGGATCAGCGCCGCTTGGATTCATACCTAAAGGAAAAAAACTTGGACCATGGAAATCACCCTGATCAAAAAGCTGTTGTTGTTTCATTCTATTCCTCACAATATTCTATCTTTTTTGTTCTAACATAAAATAGTATTTCGTTTCCGCCTTGACGCTAATGCGCTGTTACCCGTCAACTTATTCAAGATTAGTATAGCTTGGCCACATTAACCAATAAGCAGGCCGCTTCTTGCAAAATTTTCAAATGACTGTTCAACATTTGGCCTAAGCGTAATACGCATAAATACCCTTCCTTTGCCTATTAATTCATCATCAACCAAATCAGAAAGTTCGCCTGCCTCAATATGATCTATCAACTTATCTAGAATATCCTCTAGCGTTAAGTTACCATCAGCATAATGAAGTAATATGGCGCTTGGAGAGTCAAGCTTGGAAATGGCATACGAATTTGTCAGCGCCTGTTTCGTTGATATGGCCATTTTTTGATTATACAAAGTTGTCTTAGGCTTTTCAGAAACCTCATTAATACAAGAATCTGCATGATGAGATAATGTTACATATTGAACATCAATTAAATCCAACAATATTCTTAAAGCTTGATCATGATCATCATTACCATCATCACTACACTCATCCACTGACTGTAACAATTGCTGAATCGGAACTCTTGCCGGATACGCATTCGCAAGCGCCCGCACCAATGCTATAGAACCAGTTTCTTCAAAAGCTATACTTTCTTGGGTCTCCCTGGCCTTAAACGTTACCAAACCTTGCTCATTGGAAAACTCAATAAGAGGCTTAGTAAGCACAGCATTGCACTGAACCAAAAAATCCTGATCGACCGATGAACGTATTGTTTGCTCGCTTTTAGCTAACACCAAATACCGTGTGTTGGGCTGCCTGATAAAGTCTAATGTTTGTTGATAAAATGCCGTATTATCCGAAAATGCCAACAACCATTGCTTTATTTGGTCACTGATGCCATTAAGAATATTCGATGGACGCGAAGCATCTGTCACAAAAGAAAGTCCACAATGCTGGGCTTTATTAAGTACATCACCCACATAAAACCCTTTAGACGCATGAAGTACTTCATCATATCTAAATTTATTGGTTAGGCTATTTACCAGACCTTGCTTATTTTTAAATGCGTCATTATTAATCACACCATATAAATGTGATACCATTTCTTCCCACGCTTGTTGCGGTGCTTTATTTGCACTACTCCCCTGGAATATATTAAACATAGACGCGGGCGCACGTTTAAAATACGCAGCCGGAAGCGCTTCAAACTCAATATAGACAACCCCTTTGTCACTAAGAGCCGAACTAACTTGTTCAAATATATTATCGCAAGATTGTAACTGGGCACCGTCTTTTATGATTATATAATCAAATTGCTCTTTCTTCTTAAGCACAGAGGATAAATTTCCGCACCTAAATGATATATTGGTTAAGTTAAGCTGCTTAGCATATTGCTCAGCAGTGTTGATTGCATCACCACTGGGATCAATGGCAACATAACTAGCATCTGGAGATTGACAGGCAAATGGTAATCCCGACATACCATCACCACAGCCAATAACCAATATATTAGCCGTCTGCTCATCAATCGACGCTACACCATATAACTTACTGAGCAAATGCAAGTAAGATGCACTTGAACGCCAGTATGATAGGTCCATGTGACCAATGGCCTGTCTTAACGACACAGACGTCGGTGCAGCTACAACCGCTGAATGACTTGTTTTATGATCATCTGAAGGAATATCTAATAACGCATTAAAATCCGATGCATCAATAATAGGCTGTTCCATAATAACTACTTTTGTCCCTTTTTGTCTCAACACTAACTACAAACCACACTACTTAACAATAAGACTGTTAAACCGGTGCGTTTAGGCCACAAGCATGCCTTGTACTGCAAATTTCTGTAACATTGCCTCTAACGCTTGCTTTTGACCTTTATCTACCTTTACCTCAGCTTGATTAAAATTGGAAGAGATGATTGAAATTAAATCAGCAATTGAATATTGGCCATTCAATAAACATAACACTTCTTGTTCTTCATCGGCCAAGACTACACGTTCAATGGTTGGTGTTGAAATTTCTTTACTCCTTGCCGCCTGAAGACGCACCCAAGCACACGCCTTTGGGTACTCACTCACCACTAAAACCGACTTCACCTTATCCAGTGACAACCGCAACACCCCTTGAAAAGCCAAGTCGACTACCAACATTTTTAACTGCTCTAATGAACATCGAAGCGCCGTTGCCAATTGCACGATGGTCATACCCACACTACCCAACGGACTTAATACATCACCAATATCAGACATAACGGCCTCCATACCATAAGCCTGAGGGTTATTTTGCCTAAAAGAAGGTAATACCATATTTAGCATAACCCGAGTATGGTCGGGCAACCATGATACATATAAGTCGCTATATTTTGGCTTATGTTTGGACATAATTGAGGCCCTAAAACGCCTTTGGCGTGAAAAATCCCGGTATTGTTCGTACCGAATCAATCCTTCATAAGTCATAAATTGATCAGGATCATTTGCTGCCATCAAGGCATCAGAAACGTAATTTAAATCTTTTTTATCAATATATTGAATAAACTGCTTAAAGTAAAAAGCATGGTTATGATTGGCCAAATATTCTTGCGCAACATAGCCATCTGGACTACGGCAAATATAGTGATATTCTTCTTCAAATAAAGGTGCCGTATCTAATTTATTATCAACTGCAATTTTTACAGCAACGTCCATTGCTGTGCGCGCCAATTTTACTTTTTCTACCAAGTCTGACTCTTGCTCACCAACGAAACAGAGCATATCACGCACATTAGCAACCATAGACCAGCCCGGCAACACATTATAACTGACATACGCAAGACCATCATCAGATAGTTGGCACGTACATAGATCAAGCAGTGCTGCCGAAACATCACCATCTACCCACGAATATACTCCGTGAGCAATCACATAATCTAGCGCTCCAAACTGATCACCAATATCTTGCAAAGACATGGCATGAAAAGAAATATTCTGCAAGCCCAGAGCTACCGCATCACTGGATGCTTGCGCAATTGCCTCCCGATCAATATCCACCCCTATGAATGTAGCATGTGGGTAGTGAATGGCATGGGGTATGAGGTTTGCACCACTTGCACAACCAACCTCTAAAATGGTTGCCGATTCAACAGCCACCCCCCTTCCCCCCAACACGCGCGCTAGCAAATAAAGATGTGCAGGAGCAGCGTGTGGGTAAGTATGGGAAGGGTATGGGAGCATATTTTAGGTGATTGTATTAGGCGATGAGGACGCGCTCTTTTAAATAATTCTGCAACGACCCTGTTACAGCATTTTTAATAATTTTGCGTTTTTCCTTAGAATCTTCAATTGGTTTACCTTGAGCAAGCATATTCAAGTCACCATTGTCTATATGAGCTAACATCTTATCTTGAATATCTTTAGCGGTATTCGTTCCATCAAGATATTGTGCCAACAGACGAGAGAAATCGTCCATCTTAATGGTACGCCCTTCTGGAGATACCGCAACACTTCCAGCTAATGCACTATATCTAAACCATTTATCCGCCAACGGACGTTCCGATATTTGGGTAGCAACATTAATTTCCACTGGGAACAAATCAACAATTCCTTTGAAAAACAATGTATAAAATACCGTAACCAACGCCTTTGTCGTTTTCTCAGCTTCATTAATTTTTTTATCAGAAGCCAATTCTTTCTCAACATCCTTTAACAACTGACACACATCTACTCGTTGCCCATTACTCGACTCCAGAGCATCAAGAATACGCATAGCAGGCTGACTATTGCACACAAAACTTTTACCTTTGGCGCTATATTTTTTTAACCCCTTTTCCACTTCTGCTTCTTTATCGTAAGCATATGGAGAAGACACAAACATACCTTCTAAATTCTTTAGCTTAAGCGTTCTAGAAACTTGATTATCTTTGTGTGTTAGAATTGTCATCCTAAAGCGTCTATTGGTAACAAAATCCATATACTGCTCTAAACGTACGACATCATCTTTAACTTGCAACAATGTATCAACCACACTATCTGGCATGTTTAGAACATACATTGTTTTTGGATCAGCATCTCCTACATAGGCAAGATCATAACGATTCGCATTATCAATAAAATCTTTAAAGTAATAAGGATGGTTTTCAGCTTCTAAGTGATCATGAAGTAAATAATTGTCGTCATATTTCTCTAAGGCTTCAAACTCATTCTTCACCATCCAGCTATAACCATCTTTCCGACCTTCAATGCCCTCTTTGATGAAGTTTAATAAAAGTCTCGCCTGCTGAACTTTTTGCTTAGGGTCATCAAAGTTATCTGTATGATACATCATCATATCTCGAACTGATTTCACCATATTCCAGCCAGGCAATGCATTGTAACTAATATATACAAGTCCATTTTTTGTAAGATTATCCCTAGATACTTCAAATATTTTTTCTCTTACATTCTCCGGAACCCAAGAAATAACACCATGCACAATAATATAATCAAATTGACCAAATTCTGGCGTAATATCTTCAATAGACATATTGATGAAATTGACATTATTCACACCCATTTTTTCAACTAACTCGTTAGCGTGATCAATTTGTTTTTTTGACAAATCAATTGCCGTAAATTTAGCATCCGGAGAGCGTGTAGCAAATGATAATGTATTCCAGCCATTAGCACAGCCAATCTCTAAAACATTTGCGGTTTTGAAATCTGGAACATCTAGGTTAAACAATGTACCAACCATATATAAGTGTTCGGGACTACTTTGGTAATAAGAACCATTAATATATGGTATTTGATCATAGGCATTTGCCTCAATATTATTAGTAGGATTAACTTCACTACTTTGTGCTGCTGATTGTAAAGCGCTCATAATTACACCTCTTCCTTTTCATCATTCTAATAATTCAATTGCTTGAAATTTTAAGTAACTGCATCAAGCTATTAACTTTCACAACAGATAAAGTCAACCCATTCCAACCCAACTATGGCAAAAAAGCAACAAGGGTTAAACAACCTGGATGACAGAGACTGACAAATACAATGGTTCTATTGACAGTCAGGTGGCATGACTTATTAATGTTTAGGTTAAGTTGGCCCCTAATATTGTGTGGGACTTGGAATTTATTGGTGCAACTATTTGCATCTTTGGCTTTTTAAGTTTTTCGCATACTTGCCAACTAAATTTATATAATTAAATTTCTAAGGGGAAATTCTGATGAATTCATATAAGAAAAAACTACTGACAGGTGCTTCTGTGTTGGCTGTGTCTTCGGTAGGCGTTTTGTCGATTGGAGTCGACGAAGCGGTGGCTGGTACAACCACTAGCACGCTTGCAGGCGCCACTATTACCGTTGCTCCTACAAGTACAACAAACAATCACTTGTTCCATGCAACAAATGCAACTATTGCAACCATTGCAATTAACCCTACTCAAGCATCTGTAACTGCTACAGTTAATTTAAAAGCTGCAAATGTTTCGAAAGTAACAGGTGCGGTAACCACAGATGACGTTGCTTCTGCAGTTGCAAACCTTAAAGTAACTGGAACTGGTAGCGTTACATTCTCAAGCACTATCGGTACGGCTTCCAACCTTATTGATACTGTTAACTTAGACCAAGTTGGCACGGTTACATTTGGCGGAAACGTATTTGCAACCTCTGTTACTCTTGATGCAACAACTACAGTAATCGACATCAATGATGGCGTGAATATTACTGCAAATATTACACCAGTTGCTGACGAAGATGGTTCTATCTTAGTTAATGGTGACTCAAAAGTTACTGGTAACATTGGTACAAGCACAAATGCTGTAATTGGCAACTTAACACTTCAAGGTGCTAATGGCGAAACATTTGAAACAACTGGTGATGTATTCTTGAAAGACTTAAACTGGTCTTCATCATCTGACGCTAAAATTGTTATTGCTAGCGGCAAGACATTAGAGTCCGAGCAAGGCATCAGCACAACTGACAGCCTTGGTGAAATTAGCTTTACTGCTGGTGGTACTCTTACCACAGGTAGTACAAACAACAGCATTGGTGATAGCGCTACTGATAAAATCAGACTTATCACTGTTAACTCTGCTGGTACTGGATCAAATACAGTAACTATTGACGCCGGAACCGGTACTATCTTTGCTGATAGCATCGTATACGGTGACACTACTGGAAGCAGCACCATTCAATTGGGCGCTGGTACAAACGTTGATTCAGCTATCACCACTACTACTGATGGCAAGGGTATTTTTGCTATTAATGCTAACGGATCTAATGTTACCATTGACGCAGCGATTGGTACTTCAAGCAAAGAACTTGCTACAGTGAACATCGATGATACAGCAACTGGAACACAGTCTGTTACATTCACAAGCGACATCCACGCTGCTAACGTTAACTTCTTGGGTGGTACGGCTGCTACTACTGCAAAAGTAAACTTTGGCACCACTGTTGACGGTACTGTTACAGTTACCACAGATGGTGAAGGTATACTTTCAATTGACGGTAATGGCACTAACACTGGTGATGTTACAATTAGCGACAGCATTGGTGAAGCAACAAACGACGCTCTTGGTACGTTAAACCATACTGCTGGTATTGATGGCTCCGTTCTTACTTTAAGCGGTACTGACAACTTCATCGACACTTTCAATATTGGCGCAGGTCAAGTTGAATTGAATGGTAAACTTACTATCCAATCTCAAATACTATTTAATGCATCTGCTGGCTCAACTGGTAAAATAACTGTTGCCGATGGTAAAAACTTAACTACCGCTGGTACTAATGTTAACGCATCTGAAGCTGGTGAAGGTACTATTGAATTTGCTGGTGACTCTTTAGTTACTGGTGAGCTTGGTGAAGAAGGTGCTGGTAACGAACTAGCTCTTATCACAATCAATGCTGGTTCAGTTGAAACCACAGCGAATGTTTCTGCTACTACAATTAACTTTGCTGGTAACGGTGAATTAGAGATTCGTAACGGTAACGAACTAGAAGGTGCAGTAACTGTTGGTACTGATGGCGATGGTACACTTAACATCGTTCAAGGTGCTACTGTTGACGGTCAAGTTGGTACAAGTGCTAAGAAACTAGGTACTATTAACCTTGGTGCTATTAACACTGGATCTACTGGTGCTACTGCTACAGCGGGCACTACTACTTTCTCTCAAGATATTTATGCTGACACTATTAACTTTAGTTTAGATAGCACATTAACTGCTACTGCTAACAAAAATATTACAGCAAATATCACTACAACTACGGATGAAACTGGTACGTTAGATATCAACTCTACTGCATCAACAGACTCTACCACTATTACTGGTACAGTTGGTGCTGCTAGCGCAATACTTAAAGATATCAACCTTGGTAGTACAGCTTCTTCTACAGTAGCTTTCTCTGGTGACGTGTACACCAAAAATATTACTGCTCAGGCTGCTAACACTACAACCTTTAATGGTGACGTATATGTTGGTACTGACGGTATTACATTTGGAGCAACATCTGCTACTATTAGAATTGCGGACGGCAAGTCAATTAAGCAAGATAATGGCGCAGGTGGTGATGTAGTTGTTACTACAACTGGTTCTGGTACTCTTACTTTCCTAGGAGAGTCAAGTCTTACTACTGACTTTGGTACAACCACACTTCAAATTGGTGCTATCAACTTTAATGGTACTAAGACAGCAACTGTTTCTGGTGCTGCTACAATTCACTCAGATGCAACAACTGTTGCAAATGGTGCTACCTTGAAGTTTGGATCAATGACAAGCAATGCTGCAGCTGTTTCTGGTACTCTTACAGCTAACGGTACTGTTGACATTGGTGTGAACACAGTTACTCTTGGATCTTCAACTGACACTGATACATTTGTACTTGGCTCTGCTGGTACTCTAAATGTTGACGTAAGCTCTTCTGCTAACGGTTTGTTAGTTGCTGAAGCACTTACGCTTAATGACGGTGGTACAGTAAATGTTAATGTTCTTTCTGGTAAAACAGTAGCTGTTGGCGACGTATTCAACGTAGCTAGAGACAGTGGTAATGACTCTTTGAGCTTACCTAACACTCTAAACATTACTACTAACTTGAAGTTAATCACGTTTACTGCAGCTGCAGCTGATGTGGCTACAACGGGTACTGGTAATGAAACATTACAGCTTACTGCAGTTAGCAACACTACTGCTGTTACTAGCTTAGCATCAGCAATTACTGGCTACTCTTCTCAGTACCAGAACAACTTAAACAATGCTGTAGGCAATCTTGTTTTATCTGGTAACAGTGACGAATTAGCAAGACTTGAGCAAGTTCTTTCTGGAAGCTCTCTTCAAGCTATGGCCGAACAAGTTCTACCTGATACATCAGGCGTAACTCACCAGGCTGCTCTTAACTCAACAAACGGACAAGTATCCTTGATATTTGATCGCGTAGCACAACTTCGTGATGCCAGCTCTGGTATTGCTACTGGTGGTAGCATGGCTAAAAATGGCGCATGGGGTGAGTTAGTAGCTAATACTGCAGACCAAGATAATCGTGATGATATCAACGGTTACCAATCTGACTCTTGGGGTGTAACATTTGGTTTTGATACTGAAGTACAACCTGACACTGTTGTTGGTTTGAGCCTTGGTTACACGTCAACTGAAGCTGAAGGTACTAGAACTGACACTGAAATTGACAGCATCCAGTTAACTGCTTATGCAAGTAAGAGTAAAGATAACTGGTATGTTAACGGTACTTTAGGTCTTGCTCTTAACGAGTTTGATACTACTCGTACAGTTGGCACTGACAGACTAAATGGAGACTTTGATGGTACTTCATACATTGCAAGTGTTGCCGGTGGTTATACACTTGAAAATGTTCCTGGACCTCTACAAGTTACTCCTCGTGCTTCTGTAACTTACGCATTGAGCCAATTGGATGACTACACTGAAACGGGTTCTATTCTTGGACTTAACGTTGATACTGATGACTCTTCTAAGTTCGAAACTGGACTTGGTTTAGCTCTTGAGTACCCAATGACATTCAGTGGTGTAACTTACAAGCCTTCTTTAGAGTTTGATTGGTTATATGACTTTGTTGGTGACGAAGTTGAAACTAAATCTAGATTTGCTAGTGGTGCTGCTACTACATTTAACAGTAAAGGTGCAGACATAGCTCAGCATACCTTTGTTGTTGGTGCAGGACTTGACGTAGTTACTCAAGATAACTTAACTGTTTCTTTAGACTACGACCTAGTTAATCGTCAAGATTACGAGTCACACAATGGTACGCTTAACGCTCGCTTTAATTTCTAAAGCATAGTAGTGGCTTAAGCCCAGTGTTCAATATAGTAGACCCCCCAGATGATTTTATTCTGGGGGGTTTATTTTTAGATAGTTATGTGTTACAGACGTTATCTTAGTTAAAAGGAGATAGTTATGACTAATAAAAAAGGATCTGTGTTATGGTTTAGCGGTCTGTCTGCTGCCGGAAAGTCTACTTTATCAAAACTTCTTAGAGATAAGTTACAACAGCTTGGTCATCATGTTATTATTTTAGATGGCGATGTTATTCGCAGTGGTATGTGCAATGATCTTGGTTTTAGCGAAGAAGACAGATATGAGAATATTAGACGTGTAAGTCACATGTCTGAACTCCTAGCAAGTCAGGGAATTATTGTTATTTGTGCACTTATTACGCCACTGGAATCCTACAGAACATTGGCACGCTCTATTATTGGTCCATATTTCCATAATATCTATATTAAAGCAGACATTAGTACATGCTCTTCACGTGATCCCAAAGGACTCTACCAGTCTGCTAATAAAGGTACCATTAAAGGTTTTACAGGCATCTCTGCTCCATTTGAAGAGCCCAGCACCCCGGACCTAACAATCAACACGGTTGAACAGTCAAAAGATGAATGTCTTAGATTATTACTCGATTACACAATAGCCGTTACCACACCTCAGCAAGTACCTGAATATACCTCGTAAGATTAAAAAACCAACCTCGTAGTTGCTTACTTTAGCCTCTTCCGCTTATGCCAGTGTAGTATTCTTAAAATACATACGCAATTATTGAGACGCTACGTTGAGGCTTAACATACAAGGCTGGTGTGATGGCATGATTATAATGCCAGTTAGTTTGCATTAACTGGCATAGTTGTTCTTGCAAGCTGCTAGCTCTTTTTCATAGTCATCAATAATATCTTGTAGACTTTCTTTATATGGCGCTAAATGCTTTTCATATTTTTTCCATTTAAATTGCGATGTTTTATAAATGGGCTGCCTTACTTGCCACTGGCTGGCTGTATGAACCGAACGTTCCGTTTTATAAAACTCTAAGCACTGATCTTCCCATTCCAGATTACAGTTTTTAATAAGATCTCTACTTACCGCATCAAAATTATCAACTGTATTTTCATAAAAAACATCATAAATTTTTCCGGGCAAGACACTGTACCAATGTTTCATTAAACCTACATACCCTCGATAGTACTCACACATGCTATTTAAATTAAACTGATATGACCTGACATCCGAAAAGTTTTGGAAAAACATTGACAAACAGGCATCTAAGGGATGACGTCTACAATGTATAATTTTTGCATTTGGGAACATAATTGATATCATTCCTAAATGGACAAAATTTGCGGGCATTTTGTCAGTAACCCTTGGGAGCTTTCCACTATTAGTTTTGTTCACATTTTTTAAATATCGCTGCCCAAGCATGTTTAGGTCTTTAGCATTCATCAGCGTAACATTGTAAGGATAAGGCATTACACTTTTTGCTTGGATAAGCTCGTGCGAATTCTTACATATCTTACTCATATACTTTGTTTCTCCTGCACCATAAACCTTACTATGACTTGAAATAATTTGTTCAGTTAATGTGGTACCAGAGCGTGGCGTACCTACAACAAATATTGGTACTTCAGATTTGTTACCTTGTCCTTTAAATTGTTCAATCAAATCCCGTGAGAATACCTCTTTTATCCCAATGATATTACGCGTAAAGATCTTTGTATTATCCTTAAGATCTTTAAAAATAATACTATTTGCCTTTTCATAATTATTAAATGCTTTGTCATATTGCTTTGTGTCGCTGTATATTTTTGCTAATGTAAAAAAAATGTCCGCTCCGCATTGTTGCTTGCTACTATGACTCTCTAATATTTCAAATATTGGATCGTTCTTATCACGTATTTTTTTCACATTTGCCATGCCCATTAATGCATCAATTTCTCTGCCAGCATGCTTCACTTGATTATATACCTTTTCTGCCTGGTCAAACTTTCCAAGAACTCTCAGTGCTTTTGCTTGATAAAAATATAAATTTGAAAGCTGATCAAAACCATGTTCTTCTGCAAGCTCAAAATGCTTTAAGGCCTTTGTAGCTTCTTGCTTTCTTAAATAGATCAGACCTAAATTATACAAGGTTTGAGGCTTATTTGGCTCTATAACAAGTGTTCTGATAAAATATTTCTCCGCAAAATCTTCCTTCTCTAAAATTAAATACTCCGAACCTAAATTATGTAGATAATCCGCATTGTTTCTATCATTTTTTACTAACTCTTTATAAATTGCTATGGCTTTATCGTGATCTCCTTCTTCTGAAAATCTGTCTGCATCTAATGCAGAATATTCTGTGGTTTCAATTTGTAGTTCACTTTTCATTGTTTTTTCCTTTATTTATTCTCTGCAGCAATTGACTCATAGTGGTTAATTTCTTGATCTAAGCCTGCTGTAAGTGCTTTTATATGCGATGTATAATTTTTCCATTTATCTTTTGATGTCCCATAGACCGGTTGCCTCGCTTGCCAACTACTTGCTGTAGTGATTGAACGCTCATGGGTGTAAAACTCATCGCAAGAATCTTCCCAGTCAAGATTACAATGCGATAGTAAATTTTTAATTTGGTTCGTTGTATCATCTATCAAATGATCATAAACTGTATCATGCATTGCTATTGCAATATTTTCTTTCCAGAATTTCATCAGCCTATGATAACATTTATAGTAGCGTGTCATCTGTGTAAAGTTAGCATAATGCAGACCAGTACGTTCAAAATTAGTAAAATACATTGATAAACAAGTATCCAACGGGTGCCTCATGCAATGAATAAAAATAGCATTTGGAAATAATATTTTTATAAGCCCCATGTAAATATAATTGTCTGGCATTTTGTTAATAACAAAAGGTTTATTGCTACTATTTTTCTTTTGAATGATGTCGACGTACTTTGCTTGCAATTGGCCAAATTGCTTGAATGTTAACTCTTGGATATGTTCGGGATAATTTTTCTCGCCCTCTTGAACCATTGCCATGGATTCACGGACAATCGCAGTAACAGACCTGGACTCTCCAGCACTATACACTTGACTGTGACTTGCTAGAATTTGTTCTGTTACTGTAGTACCTGACCTTGGCATTCCTATGATAAAAATGGGTATAAAATCTTTTACTTCCTTTTGTTGCATTGACTGAATAAAATCATTCGTAAAGATTTTTTTTATTCCTCTAATTTCATTTTCAAAGTCATCCATTTGATACGTTGTTGTCGGCAACTTACTTACCAGCTCATTAGCTTTTTGATAGTAAGAAAAAGCCTCATCGTAGCACTTACAATCCTCTAGCATTTTTCCCATGCTAAATAACAAATTCCTTTTATCTTCATCGCTTGTGTTATTATCTTCTATTAATTGCCGTGTTACTTTAAAAATATCACTGTCTTGATCGGTATGTTTTCTTGTATATCCAAGGCACGCTATAGCCTCTGGTAACTTAGAGAGATTATATGCAGCAACAAAGGCCTGCTCGGCAAATTCAAATTTACCAAGTGCTTTATATGCCTTACCCCAAAACATATACATATCAGGTCTTTCCCGATAACCTCCTTCATGAGCTTTTTTAAAACAATCTGCGGCTATTTTATAGTTTGCTAATTTAATATGACATAACCCCATATTATAGTACGCACTATAGCAATCTGACTGTTTCTCTATAACCTTGTCAAAATACTCCAATGCCTTAACATAATTGCCTTCAAGAAGGTAAGCACTACCAAGATTATAAATAAAAG
>MDSV01084785.1_pt1 | contig 57747 bp, 58 predicted proteins | sample 810851 | NCBI WGS metagenome assembly MDSV01 (sample SAMN05326640, study PRJNA326480) | marine metagenome | isolation source: seawater | place: Atlantic Ocean: North East | collected 2012
GGAAAGATTCGAACTTTCGAAGACCGAAGTCAACGGGTTTACAGCCCGCCCCATTTGACCGCTTTGGTACCCCTCCTTAATGTACTCGTTAAGGGATACCCCATAACTTAAAAAGTATTTAACAACAAGGGTTTTTATAAGCATGTTAAAGAATAAATGCAATAAATCATTTTATCTTTAAATATGCTATTTATTTAAAAAAAAGGGTTATCCCATATGAAAAAAACGACTTTTTTAATAGTAGGAAAACATGCTGTGATAGAGGCACTAAAAAACCCTAGGAGAAAAATTGATAGAGTCTTTTTAACTGAGGATGCAAAGAAGAATTTAAATAGGGAAAACCAATCACTTAACTTGCTAAAAAATGTTCATGTTTTTTACAAATCAAGAAAAGAACTAGATAATTTGTGTGGAAAAGACGAAATAGCTCATCAGGGTTTAGTTGCTGAAGCAGAAGAGCTTGAGGATTTAACAGTAAAAGATTTTATTTTAGACAACGACAAAAAAAACATAAATTTTATTGCTTTAGAAGATGTAACAGATCCTAGAAATATTGGTTCAATTATAAGGAGTGCAGCATCTTTTAACATAGATGGTATTTTAGTTAAAGAAAGATCTTTTCCTGGTAAAAGTAAATTACTGTATAGAAGTGCAAGTGGGGGTTTGGAACATATTAATTTATTTAAAGTTTCTAATATCAATACAACATTAAAATTTTTAAAAACTAAAGAATTTTGGATAAGTGCTTTTGATTCAGAGGCCAATAAAGATTTCACAGAGCATGATTGGAAAGGTAGAAATGTTTTACTATTTGGGTCAGAGGGTTATGGATTAAAAAAACAAACATTGAAACATTCTGATTTCCAATTTAAAGTTGAAATAAATAAAAGTATAGAAAGTTTAAATATATCTAATACTGTCTCTATAGTGTGTCATTATATTAATAATAAGATTAAATGAAAAACTACAAAATTTTCTTATATTTTTTTAGTATATTATCCCAATTATATTTTTTCTTTACTATTGAAAAACTATTTTTAGAATATTTTTTTGATAAAAAACTATTAGATTTTAAAATAATTAGATATTTTAAAAACTGACTTTCATTATCATACACTAATAAATCTTTATTTTTTTTTAAAAAAAAAGATCCCTTAAAAGAAACTGAACTAGATATTGAAGGTAATCCAAAACTCATATAAGTAAGTATTTTATTTTGGAATCCAGTAGCTATATTTAAATTAGATATACCACAGACAGATTTTTTTATTATAGACTCTAGATTGTTAACAGGACCTAGAACAAAAACATTTTTATATGTGTTTAGAAAAAAACGATCTAAAAAATTTACTTCACCAACAATATGAAATTGTATTTTAGGAAATTGTAAATTTATTTTTGGTAAAATTTTTTTTACAAAATTGTAGCAAGCATATTTATTGGGTAAATATTTAATATTGCCAACAAATAAAATTTTGTTGTTTTTTTTATTAAATTTATAAACATTTTTATTTATTGATGATCCATTTGGTATTATCAAAATTTTTCTTTTATTAATATGCTGATTTTGTTCTAAAATTTCTCTTTTTGAAACTAAAATTATTTTGTCAAATAAATTTGAACAATGCTTTTCATAATTTTTTATTAAAAATTTTTCCAAAAGATAAATGTAAAAAAATGGATTTAGCAAAGACATTTTTTTAATAGTTTGCTTATAGTTATTTGAATAAATGTCTGTCATCTCTAAAATTTTTTTTCCTTTATAATTTTTGGGTAAATACTGTGCAGATCTTATTAGATGAAAAACTATTGTCTTATATTTATGGTGATTTTTTTTTATATAATTTTTTATTCCTGGAGAATAAAAGTAACCATTTTGTAATGGTCTTATGTGAACTAACGATTTGAATATATAAAAAATTCTTAAAATTGAATTATATTTGAAAAAATTTTCTTTACCTCTAAAATTACCTTTTTTAATACCTCTTTTTTTATCAGAATAAATTAAATCTATATTACTGTTCCTTGATAAATAATTTAAAATTTTAGAAGATCTCAATCTGTCCCCAGAATGTGTAGATGAAAACGGATATCTAGTGGTAACAAATAAGATTTTTTTCATTTCTAAATGTGTGTTTATTCTTTTATATAAAAAGATAAACGATGTATAAAGTTTATTAACTATTGATTATAACCAATATTTAAAATATTTATCAGCTATATTTAGTTAAGGCCCTCATAGCTCAATTGGTAGAGCAACTGATTTGTAATCAGTAGGTTCGCGGTTCGAGTCCGTGTGAGGGCACCATTAAAAAATAAGTTCAAGGTTGCCAATGAGCAAAATAAAATCTGATATAGAAATAGCTAGAGCAGCAAGAATAAATCCAATTGGCGATGTTCTTGGAAAATTTAATGTCCCTGATGACCCTTTTTCTTTTAGTCCTATGGGTCGACATATAGCAAAATTAAATTTTGAATATATTGACAAGCTAAAAGAAAAAAAAAGTAATTTAATTCTTGTAACGGCAATTACTCCCACATCTGCAGGTGAGGGGAAAACTACAACCTCTGTTGGTTTATGTGATGGTTTAAATAAAATTGGAAAAAAAACAATTGTCTGTTTAAGAGAGCCTAGTTTAGGTCCATCATTTGGAATGAAAGGTGGAGCAGCTGGCGGAGGATATGCACAAGTTATTCCGATGGAACAAATCAACTTACATTTTACAGGTGATTTTCATGCAATAACTTCGGCTCACAATTTGCTATCAGCATTAATAGATAATCATATTTATTGGGGAAATAAATTAAATATAGATCCTGATAATATACTTTGGAAACGTGTAGTTGATTTAAATGATCGTGGACTTAGAAAAATAAAAATTAATCTTGAAAAGTTAAAAACTAATGTTCCAAGAGATGATAGCTTTGATATTACCGTTGCATCAGAAGTTATGGCAATCTTCTGCCTGTCAAATAGCATAAAAGATTTAGAAGAAAAAATAGGAAATATTACGGTTGCTTATACAAAAGATAAAAAACCTATTTATGCAAAGGATTTAAAGGCACATGGTCCTATGACGGTATTGTTAAAAGAAGCCATTAGACCTAATGCGGTCCAAACTCTTGAAGGCAATCTTGCAATTATTCATGGTGGACCATTTGCAAACATTGCTCATGGGTGCAATTCAATTCTTGCAACAAAAACTGCTTTAAAATTATCTGAATATGTTGTTACTGAAGCCGGGTTTGGTGCTGACCTTGGTGCTGAAAAATTTTTAAATATTAAGTGCCGTAAAGCAGGAATCCAACCTAGTTGTGTAGTTCTTGTAGCAACTATAAGAGCTTTAAAAATGCATGGCGGAGTGGAAAAAGATGATCTTAAAAAAGAAAATTTGGAAGCACTTAAAAGAGGCCTCCCTAACCTTGAAAAACACATTCAAAATATTAAGAAGTTTGGCTTAGAAGTTATAGTGGCAATTAATCATTTTATTACTGATACAGACAAAGAAGTTAAGTTTATTCAAGAACACTGCTCAAAATTTGGAGTTAAAGTAAGTCTTTGCACACATTGGTCTGATGGAGGAAACGGAACAAAGGATTTAGCTAATAATGTAGTGGAAATATGCAATATGAGCGATACATCTAAGTTTAAATATTTGTATTCAGATGAAACACCAATTTTAGAAAAAGTAGAAAAAATTGCTAAAGAAATTTACAATGCAAAAGGAATTGAGGTAGAAGAAAAAATTAAAGAACAAGTTAAAAAAATAGAGCAGACAGGTTTTGGAAGATTTCCAGTTTGTATTGCAAAAACACAATACAGTTTCTCAACTGACCCTAAATTAAAGGGAGCTCCGTCAGGTCATACATTATCTATAAGAGAAGTAAGGTTATCCAGTGGAGCAGAATTCATAGTAGTTGTATGTGGAGCTATAATGACTATGCCTGGACTTCCAAGAGTACCTGCCGCTGATAACATTAAATTAAATAAAAAAGGTGAGATCGAAGGTTTGTTTTAAAGATTCTTTAAACTACTTTTTTTTGTATTTTGCAGCTTCTTCAGATCCACCAGTTGCACTTCCTTTACTATAAGAATGAGCACCCATCCCAGCAAGTTGGCCATCCTTGACGATCAAATACTGATCTCTGATAGGTTTTTTGTCAAAGAAACATTCAAGAATTTCTCTAACACCTGCTGCGTATCTAGCTTGTGCAGATAAAGAAGTTCCTGAGGTGTGAGGAGTCATACCGTGATTTGGCATTGATCTCCAAACGTGATCATTTGGTGCTGGCTGTGGAAACCAAACATCTCCTGCATATCCACTAAGTTGACCAGATTTTAAAGCTTTAGCTATTGCCTCTCTATTGCAAATTTTTCCTCTGGCAGTGTTAACAATGTAAGCACCTTTTTTCATTTTGCCAATTAGTTTGTCATCAAATAAATTTTCTGTTTCTGGATGGAGGGGACAGTTGATTGTAACTACATCACAAACTTTAACTAAAGATTCAACAGAGTCGTGGAATGTTAAATTTAGTTCTTTCTCAACTGAGTCAGGTAATTTATGTCTATCAAAATAATGAAGATGAACATCAAAAGGTTTCATTTTTCTTAATGCATCCAATCCAATACGTCCTGCTGCAACAGTTCCAACGTGCATACCTTCTACATCGTATGATCTATGAATCGCATCAGCAATATTCCAACCACCCGCTTTCACAATGGCGTGTTGATTATGATAGTCTCTAACTAAAGATAAAATCATCATTACAATATGTTCAGCTACCGATCTTGAATTACAGTATGTAACTTCAACAACATCTATTTTATTATCCATTGCCGCTTGTAGATCAACATGATCTGATCCAATTCCTGCAGTAATTGCCATTTTTAAATTCTTAGCAGATTTGATTCTTTCTTTTGTTAAATAATAAGGCCAAAATGGTTGTGAAATAACTACGTCAGCGTCTACTAATTCTTTATCAGCCTTACAGCCTTTTGAATCTTTGTCAGAGGTTACTACTAATTTATGGCCATTAGATTCTAAAAATTTTCTTAAACCAAGTTCACCAGAAACGCAGCCTAATAAATCACCGGGATTAAAGTCTATTCCTTTGGGTGTAGGTAAAGTCATACCATCTGGATATTTTTCTAATTTAGGAATTGAGTTTAAAGGATAACTCTTGGGCATCCCACCTTTTGGGTCATCATATAACACACATAAAATTTTCATTTTTTCCCCTAATTTTTATAATTATCTTAGCTAAAGTATGTTGAATTGTAAAATATTAATTTTACTAAAACCTATTTTGATGAGTTGTCTTTTTATTCCCTTATAGTCTTGATTATTTTGATTGCAAATAAAAATATTAAATAATTTAAATTTTTTTAAGTTCTTTTTTAAGTAGTTTGGAGATTTTACTTTTAAATTTTCAATTTTTAAGTTTTGAAAAGAATTGTTGTTATCAATTATTGCATGGATTTTAATGTTAATTTTATTCATCTGTTCTAAGACTGATCTTCCATACCTTCCTGCACAAAATAGAATAATGTTTTTATTTTTTAATTTTTTTACATAATTTATAATTAAATTTCTCTTTTTTATATTCAAATCCATTAAATATTTTTTTAAATCTGATTTATTTTTAAGTAAAAAATCAAAATTTTTTAAATTAAAATTTTTTAAATAATTAAAGACATTGTTTCTACTAGCAATTTTTTTAGATATTTTACTTATCTCATAATTATTACAAAGGATAATATTTAAAAAAAACTCCTTAATGCTCATATTTATAATTCTATATAAAAATAACTTTTTATCTCTGTTTAATAATTTATTATTTCTTTTTACAAATGAGATCAGTTCAATTATAACTTTAATAACAGAATAAGCTCTTAAGAAACCTTTAACTCTACCCAGAGTGTCGAACTCGTAGGCTCTATGAACATATATTGGCTTATTAATTAGATAAAACTTTTTGCATAAACATAATAATTCAGAAACAAAGACCCAGTCTTCTGCTGTTAAAATTTCTTTAAATTTAATATTATTTTTTTTAATGAAATTCTTTTTTACAATAAAATTCCAGCATGTTGGTCTAAATTTACTTAAATTATTTGTACAGCTTATCAATTCAGATTTTTTTTTTAATTCGAAAGTTTGATAGTGATCTTTCATTGCTAGCTTTTTTTTTTTATTATTCAATATTAAACTTTTAAGAATAAAAATATCTTTATTGTTAAATTTTATTAAATTTTTTATAATTAAACTAACTCCGCCATCCTGTAGCTTGTCATCACTATCAATAAAACACAAATAATCTCCTAAAGCATTTTTAATGCCTATATTTCTCGAATATGAGACGCCTTTGTTTTTTCTGAGTCTTATAATTTTAACAAAATTATATTTGCTACAAAAATTTTTTGAAATTTGATACGATTTATCTTTAGAACAATCATCGATTATAATCACCTCAGCATTTTTTTTGATTTGCTTACATATGCTATTAAGGCATTCCTTCAAATATTTTTGTGAATTATAAACAGGAATAATAAAGCTTAATTTTAAAGACATCTTAAATTTATTTGTTTTTTTTGCTCATAATATTGAATTTTCTTTACTTTTTAAAATATATCAATTATTACCTTTACTGTTCAATTATTGAACTATATCTTAAAGATTGTACAATTTACAACTTAAAGATAAAACAATTTAAATAAGAATGATTAAGTATAGCATAGATAATATTAACAAAATTATTAAAGACACAGGAAAACAAGTAGTTTTGTTTGGCGCTGGTCAAATTGGAGAGATGTGCCTATACGCGATGCAACAAAAAAAAATAAAAGTTGATTTTTTTTGTGACAGCATGAAGAGAAAACAAGGTTTAAATTTTAATGGTATTAAAACTCTATCCCCAGAAGAATTAAAAAAATTAGATCCACATACAAATATTTTTATTTCAAATAATTATGTTTCAGTTGTTAATGAGCAACTTAAGAAAGATAATTTTAAAAATATTTATGATTGTGTTGAGCTTTTTGAAAATACAAATTTTGATAGTTCAAACTTGTCTCTTCAACCGGCTAAAATTGAAAGATGGGTAGCCTTTTATAAAAATATGACATTAAAAGATGAATTTATATCAAAGGGTTTATTAAATATAAAATCTTTGGATGTGCAAGTAACTGAGAGATGTTCTTTGAAGTGTAAAGATTGTTCAAACCTAATGCAATATTATACCAATCCACAGAATAGTGAATTAAATGTAATGCTGAAGTCTATAGATAGGTTTATGGAATGTGTTAATCAAGTTTATGAATTTAGAGTCCTAGGTGGAGACCCTTTTATGAATAAAGAGCTTCATAAAGTAATAGACCATTTAGTCAGCTATGACAAAGTTCAAAAAATTGCCGTATATACAAATGCAAGATTTGTTCCTTCAGGAGAAAATTTAAGCTGTTTGAAAAATAATAAAGTAGTTGTTGATATTTCTAATTATGGTTTGCTCGATCCCAAAAAAAAAGTAGTGGACAAAATGATCGAAACCTTAAAAAAGGAAAATATTAGATATTCAGTTGCGCTAGTTAATAATTGGCAAGATTGTGGAAGAATTACTCCATTTCAAAAAAGAACTGAAAAAGAATTGCATCGAGTATTTAATAATTGTTGCAATAGCGATATTTTAAGTCTGTTGCACGGAAAATTATATAGATGTCCTTTTTCTGCTAACGCGACAAACCTTAAAGCTATACCTTATGATAAGACTGACATAGTAGATCTTTTTGATGAAAACGTGCCTATAAAAGATTTAAAATTAAAAATTAAAGAACTTACTTATGATAAAAAATCTTTAACCGCATGTAACTTTTGCAATGGCAGAGATTATCAAACGCCTAAGATAGATGCTGCGATACAGGCTCCAAGACCAATGCCTCTCGAAAGTAAACAATAAATAAATTTAAACTTTATTTGTAACATTTTTTACATCCAAATTATTTTGGTGAAACCTTTCTATATCCGAGTAAATATCTCTTTTTACATATATAAGGTTAGTTTGGTAATTCGAAAAACTTAAAACATTATCAGCATTTTCTATAGCAATTAACTTGTAGCCAAATTCATACAATTGTTTTTCAATGTCATAAAGGTTGCATGAATTTTTGTGTGCTATCCCTATTATATATTCAAGTTCAATAATATTAATTAATTTATTGCTTAACATATATTTTGAACCAGCTAGTACGTCGGCTTCACTACCTTGGGTGTCAATTTTTAAAAGATCAATTTTATCTATTTTATTATCCTTGCAATATTCATCCAAAGTACTCACATTTATTTCTTTAATTTCTTCGTCTGAGTCATCTTTAAATCTTTGAGACTTATATTTAGAGTTTTCTACCATTGGATAAAAAGAGCTAACTCTATGAGCTTTATAAAAATGAAATTTTTTTTTCTCTTTTTTATCTGCAAGAGCAATACTATTAAGTTTATAGTTTCTTAAATTTTTTGAATTTTTAATTTTTTGGATTAAAAAAGGATTTGGCTCAAAGGAGTGAATAAAAATATTTTGAAAAATATTATTAAATCTCATTATTGAGTCTCCCTCATTTGCTCCAACATCAAAAATAATTACTTTTGAGTTATTAATATTTTTATAAACAAATTCTTTTAATATAAACTTATGTATCGCATCATAAGAATTATGTTTAACAATATTTTTTCTTCCAATTAAATCGTACCCCGAAGATCTAATAAGCTTATAAATAAAATTTTTTAATTTACCTATCATGATTGTGAATATTACATTAATTTGATTTTAATAAATATAATTTTTCATTAAAATTATTATTTTTAGCCTCAATAATTTTAGTAATAATAAATTTTTCTGGGACATAAACGCTATCCCAAGAAATCATCCTTTTTTTCTCATTATAAAAAGTACATTCAATTAAACATAAAATTAGGTGGGTATTATTTTTTTCAAAAAATCTTTGAAATAAAAAATTTTTTCTCTCAAAAGATAAATGATTAAATTGTTCGAGAGGTAAGATTGGTAGTCCAAAACCTGCTGAATTTAAATTACGATTGTAATGGTGAATTGTAGGTCCACTTATTAAAGTTACAGGTGCATAATTATACAAAGTCAATTTATCTTTTATTTCAATTGTTGGAATATAATTTTTATATTCATATCTTGGTTTTTTAATTAATTCATTTGATAACAAGTTTTTTGAAAAAATTTCTTTATCAGAATAAAATGATAAAATTGATGAGATAATTGTAAATGCTATAAAGATTTCTAAAAAGATTGATCTGTAAATTTTCACACTATCTGAAGAAATTCTAAAAATTAAAACAAAAAAGATAAAAAATGGTAATAGGTTAAAAACATTATTGGGATGACTTCTTACAACAAAATAACTTGTAAAACTTATAAATAAACCAAACCAAAGTGAATTATAGATAAAATTAACTTTGTTGTTTTTATAAAATGAACTTCTGAAAATTAAAAAAATAAGAAATATAAAACTTAAAAACAATAATGTTATTCTTGAATTTACAATATCTTTACTAAGTGTTGTTTTGAAATTTAAAACATATTCGTAAAAAAAATTTATTTCTTTGTCGTAAACTATAAAACTAATTATCAATATTGGAAGAAAAATAATAAATAAAAAAAAGATATTCTTACTTTTTTGTTTAAATAAAAATTTATCTAATTCATCAGTAAAAAATAAGAAATATAATATTGAAGAAAAAACTAGTGAAAAAATAGAAAAAAAAATAAAGAAAAAACTTTCAAAACTCCAAAGCAAAGATATTAGAAAAAAAATAGAGAAGAAAATTGAGTTTAGATAAAATTTTTCATTATTATTTTTAATTAGATTAGATAATAAGAAAATTGTCAAAAGTGATGGTAAAAAACGATAAACTGATGATGATGGTATAAACATTGACCCTGATAAATTAGAAAAACCAACATTTGCAAAAATTAATGAACAAGCAAATAAAACTAACAATAACAAAGGATATTTAATAGTTTTTAAAATTAAATTTATAAACAAAGCAAAGAATATAATAAAAAAAGAAATGATTAATATTACCAAACTAAGGTTTAAATCTAATTTGGTAAAAACTGAGAAATATTTTATTAATAAAATGCTTAAATATCCGTATTGACTAACTGTTTCATATAAAAGTTCATTATCAACTAAGGATGAATAAGCTGGCCCTAAATACCAACTATAATGAAATGAGTCTTTTTCTGGTGAAAGTAAAAAAACTTTCATTAAAATTAAAAAAATTATTGTTGAGAATATTAATTGTAAAATACTAAACTTTTTTTTGATTATTTTATAAAAAATAAAATATATACAAGATATTAATATAATTTTTATTAATTGATCATAATTAAAAATATTTATTTGATAAAATAAACCGCTACATAGAAATGATATTAATAAAAAAGGAAAGAAGGTGTAAAAAAAATTGCCTTTTATTTTTAAAAATTTAAAATCTTTAAAAAAAATTAATACTGCTAAAAATGTTTGAAGCAAAATAAAAGATAAAAAGTATGTGCTGCTTTTAGCAATTTTGTCACTCCATATAAAAAATATCAGAAAAAAAATTAATGAGTATATTAAAAAATCAATTCTACTTTCTATTTTAAAATTTACATAGTTGTTTATTAAAATTAAAAAACCAATTTCAAATAATAAAAAACATGAAATAATAAATAAATTATCTGATATTTCACCTTCTCCAAAAAAACTTTTTATTAAAAAAAAAGAAATACTAATTAAAAAAAAAGATATAAATGTATAGACGTTTAATTGGTTTAAATTAATGGTATTGGAAGTAAGTTTCATTTTCTTTGGTATGAAAATATAGCAATTTTTTTTATTAAAAGTTAATTCTTTCTTTTTCAACGACTAGTGGGAGTTTTCTTGTATGTGTGAGAATATTCATCACATATTCTCCTATAAACCCCAACATGAATATTTGTAATGAAGCAAAACCAAAAACTCCAATAATTAGAGGGGCAACACCCCATTCAAAAGAGTCCCAAAATAAAAGTTTATAAATTAAAAAAATTAAAGCTACTAAAACCGAAAATATACCTGCAAAAAAACCGACCATTGTCATTATTCTTAGGGGTATTTTTGAGTGTTTGATTATGCCTAAAATTCCTATGTCGTATAAAGAATAAAAATTATTTTTTGTTTTACCGGATGCTCTGTTTGGTTGATGAAATTTAATAAGCTTAATATCTTCTGTAATCTCAGAAACCAAGCCTCTAAAGTACGGATAAGGGTCATTTATTTTTCTAATTTCTTCAATAATTTTTCTATCAAATATTCCTGCGCCTGTAGTGTTCATCATTAGAGGAACTTCGGATATAGATTTTATTAGTTTATAAAAAAGTTTTCTAATTAAATTTTTTATAGTTCCCTCTTCCGATGACTCTTTTTGACCCAAAACAACTTTATGTCCTTTTTCCCACTCTTTAATATATTCGGGTATTAGTTCAGGAGGATCTTGAAAGTCAGAACTCATAACAATTACTGCATCACCTGAGCTTTGTAATATACCATGGATGGGTGATTTTATGTGACCAAAATTTCTAGAATTGATTATAACTTTTAATTTTTTATCTTCAGCTGCTATTTTTTTTAAAATTTCTATAGTTCCGTCATTAGAATTGTTATCTATTACTATATGTTCGTATTCATAATCTAGTTTCTTCATTTCACTAGATATTTTAGAACAAAGTTCTTTAATATTGCCTTGTTCGTTAAAAGTTGGTGTTACAATACTAATTAATTTCTTCATTTAAGATATTTATAATTAAATTAAAGCAATGATCAAATATAAAAAAGTACATTAATTTAATTGGCCTCAAATATACGTTTGCTTCTTGAGACTTTGGACACGAGCATATTTTTGTCGAACTCTTTTCTGGGTAATAAAGGAGATAAGTCTTCAATAGGATTGCCAAATTGTAGTTTTGGTATAATTTTTTGATCTGGTTTTAACATCACCTCAATAAATTCTGCCTTATTGCTTTTAAGGGCTTTTTTTAGAACTTTATTTATATCTTTGTGATTTTGAATTTTATTGTAGTGTATGCCATAAGCTACTGATACCTTTTTAAAATCTGGGTTAGTAACACCTTTTCCTGAAGCTTCATATCTTTTGTTAAGATACAATTCTTGAAATTGTTTTATTATTCCATAGCCATTATTGTTCATAACAATAATTTTAATTGGCAACTTGTTTGCTACAATAGTTTGAAGTTCTTGAATATTAATTTGAATACTTCCATCTCCATCAATACAAATAACCTTAGACTTATTTTTTACAATTGAAGCTCCTATAGAAGCGGGCAAAGCATATCCCATGGGAGAATTTCCAAAAGCAGAAAATAGTTTTTGACCTTTTTTAATTTTGAACGCTTGTATCGCCCAAGTTAAATGCCCCCCATCATCAGCAATTGTTATTGAATTCTTATTTAGAATTTTTGATAATTCATTTATAAAAACGTAAGGATTAACAAATTTTTTTTGTTTATAATATTCATTTTTAACTATCGGATATTTTTTTTTCCATACCAATGCTTTTTTTAACCAATTATTTGATGTGAATTTATTTTTTGAATATTTTTTATTAAAAGTATCAAAAAAATCTGATAAATTTGAATTTATCTTTAAGAATAAATTCAAACCTCTTTTTTTAGATAGCTCATTTTTATCTATATCTACTGCAATTACTTTTGACTTTCTTGCGAAAGTCTTTGGAACTCCGCCTGTTATTCTCGTATCTAAGCGAGATCCTAAACATAAAAGTAAGTCAGAGTTTTGAACTGTAAAATTAGCTGCTCTGCTACCATAAACTCCAACGTTACCTATGTATTTACTATTATTGCTTTCTATTAAATCCACTCCACTCCAAGTAGTTATCACAGGAAGGTTAAATTTCTTTAAGAATTTATAAAGTTTATTCTCGCTTTTTGAAACTTTAACGCCTCCACCCAACAAAATTACTGGTCTTTTGCTTTTTTTAATTAATGAAACGAGTCTCTTTATATTCTTATTTAATAAATTTAATTTTTTTATTTTTTTTGGAGGTTTAAAACTTTTTAATTTATTTGGATTAATCTTTTTTTTTTGGAAATCCATAGGCAAGTCGATAACAACAGGTCCTGGTCTACCAGACTGTGCTAAATAACAAGCTTTTTCTAAAACATATTTAATTTCATTCTCACTTTTAATTTTATAAGAAAATTTAGTTATTGGCTTAGTAATTGACACAATGTCAGTTTCTTGAAAACCAATTTGCCTTACATTTTTTGTTCCTATTTGAGCGCCTTGTTGTTCATAACTATTAACTTGTCCTGTAATATGTATTGAGGGGATGGAATCAAACCAAGAACAAGCTATTCCAGTAATAAGATTCGTTGCTCCTGGACCAGAAGTTACCATGGTACATGATAAATTAGGACCCAAACGAGAATATGAGTCTGCCATCATAGCTGCCGCTTGCTCATGTGCAACACAAGTATATTTAATTTTTTTAGTTCTTGAAAAAGCATCTACCAGAAAAGAAATGGCACCACCTGTAATTAAAAAAACATTCTTTATTTTTTTTGAAATTAAAAATTTTAAAACGTAATCAGATAAAATCATTTTATTTATTGAAGCATTTTTTTATTGTTTTAACAACATAATCAAGCTCTTCTTCACCCAAAGCAGGGTGTAAACCAACCCAAAAAGTATTATCCATAACAAGATTAGTAACTGGAAGCTCCCCGGAAACTTTAAATTTTTTATTTAGATACGCTGGTTGTTTTGTTAAATTTCCCGCAAAAAGTAATCTTGTACCAACTTTTTTTTCATTTAAATCAGCTACAACCTTTCTTCTATTAAATTTAGATTCTTTTTTAATCGTAATAATAAATCCAAACCAAGATGGGTCCGAGTTTTTTTCAGGTTCTGGTAATAATATTTCATCTTGTAAATCGCTAAGATTCTTCTTTAAATATAAAAAATTTTCTTTTCTTTTCTTGATAAAATTTTCAAGGTTATTTAGTTGTCCTAAACCACAGGCCGCCTGCATATCAGTAATTTTCATATTAAAGCCCACATGAGAATAAATATACTTATGATCATACCCCATAGGTAATTTTCCAAGTTGCCATTCAAATCTTTTATTACAAGTATTTTCTTTTCCTGGTTCACAATAGCAATCTCTCCCCCAGTCTCTAAATGACTCAGCCACTCTTTTAATTCTAAAATTATTTGTAAAAATAGCACCCCCCTCACCCATAGTTATATGATGCGCGGGATAAAAACTTAGGGTAGCCGCATCTCCAAAAGTTCCTGTGAACTGATTATTATATTTCGAGCCAAGAGCATCACAATTATCTTCGACTAGCCAAAGATTGTATTTTTTACATATTTCAACAATTTTTTTTAAATTAAAAGGATTACCAAGTGTGTGGGCTAACATTATAGCCTTGGTTTTTTTTGTAATTGCTTGCTCAATTAATTCTTCATTTATATTATAGGTGGGTAATTTTATATCTACAAAAACTGGTATAGCACCATTTTGAAATATAGGATTTACTGTTGTTGGAAATCCAGCAGCAACTGAAATAACTTCATCACCCGGAGTAATAGCTCTTTCTTTATGCAAATGAGAAGTCAAAGTGGAAAAGGCAATTAAGTTTGCTGAAGATCCTGAATTAACAGTGATTAAATGTTTTATTTTTAAAAAATTTGCTAATTCATTTTGAAATTCAGTATTAAAACGACCAGTAGTCAGCCAGCCGTCAAGGCTCGCTTGAACCATATTCTTTATTTCGTCTATACCAATAACTTTTCCAGATGGCGGTATTAACGTTTCTCCTGGAATGAACTTCGATTTTTTTAAATTATTTTTTAAATAATTTTCAACGAAATTTTCTATTTTTTCATCATTTTTAATCATTATTCTAAGAGTTCAAAAAATCTTTTATCTGTCTTTTACAAACATCTACAACTTTTTCAAATTTTATTTGCTTATTCCACTCTATTATCTTGTTTAACGACTTGTCCAAACTCCACTTTGGGTGCCAATCAATAATTTTTCTAGATTTAAAATTACTTAGTCTTAAAATGCTAGTTTCAGGTTTAAAATTATTTTTTTCTAAGTTCTTAAAATTTACCTTTAAATTCAAAGCTTTAGCAAAATAATTTGCTACATATTGCACTGACTTGCAGCTTGAAATATTTGGTCCAAAATTCCAGTTTTGTATTTCTTTTTTAACTTTTTTTTCGTGCAGTTGTTGTGTGAGCAGTAAATATCCGCCTAATGGTTCTAAGACATGCTGCCAAGGTCTTACTGCGCGTGGATTTCTTAATAAAATTTGTTTTCTCTTTTTCTTTGAAAATCTATAAATATCAGGAATAAGCCTATCTTCAGAATAATCTCCTCCTCCTATTACATTTCCAGCCCTAACTGTTGCTAGCATTTGATTATTCTTAAAAAAAGAATTCGCATAAGATGAAAATAAAAATTCAACGCAAACTTTAGATGAGCTGTAAGGGTCTAATCCACCTAGATTATCTGTTTCTTTAAAAATTTTATTTTTAGAAATATCATATACTTTGTCTGTAGTTATAATTATTGTTGATTTTATTTTTTTAATATTTCTAACAGACTCTAAAACATTTAATGATCCTGCAAAGTTTGTATCAAAAGTTTCTTTAGGATTTAAATATGAATATCTAACTAAAGGTTGGGCAGCTAAATGAAACACTATACTTGCGTTTGATTTTTTAATTTCTTTATACAATCTACCATAGTCTCTAATGTCAGCTATAATTGATTTTTTAACTATTTTATCTACTTTAGCTAAATTAAATAAACTAGGTTTTGTTTTTGGTTTTAGTGAATAACCAACAATTTCGGCTCCTAACAAATTAAGAAATATACAAAGCCAACTACCTTTGAATCCAGTGTGTCCTGTTATAAAAACTTTTTTTTTATTCCAAAAATTTTTACTTATTTTGTTTTTCATATTTTATTTTGTGTTCATTCTTCTTTGTTCCATTTTAATTCTTTTTACTAAACTTCTATCATTATTATGTAGCAAATTTAATTTAATATTTTTGTTTATTTTAATTACCAGTGATTTTATGTTTCTAATTTCTACATTGTCAGCTACTGCTGCAATTGGTCTTTTAACTGGGTCTAGATTATTTATTAAAACTTTTAACTTATTTGAAATAATCTTACCTTTCCATCTTCTTGGTCTGAACGGACTTATTGGAGTTATTGCAAGTTTTCCAGAGTTTAAAGATAAGATTGGTCCATGAACAGATAAATTGTAAGCAGTGCTACCTGCGGGAGTGGAAACTAAAACTCCGTCACCAATCAATTTTTTAATTATAATGTTTTTTTTAACCTTAATAGCCAAAGAAACAGTTTGCCTAGTTTGTCTAAAAATAGAAACTTCATTTATAGCTATAAGTTTTCTTTTTTTATTTTTTTTTGTAGATATGATCAACTCAAGAGGATTTATTAAAGTTTTTTTTGCTTTATTTATTTTTTTTTCAATATTTTTAGAGATATAATTATTCATTAAAAAGCCAACTGTTCCACAATTTATTCCATAAAATTTTTTGTTAAATTTGAAATACTTTTTAAGTGTATGAAGCATGAAACCATCACCTCCCGCTACAACAATGCATTCAGATTTTAACGGTGAATAGTTTTTATATTTGCTCAAAAGTATTTTTTTTAAGCCCTGAGATTTTTTTGTTTTGTCAAATTCAAAATGAAATTTAATCATTAGTTTTTATTTGGTGCCCTCGGCCAGACTCGAACTGGCACTCCCAAAAGGGCAAGGATTTTAAGTCCTTTGTGTCTACCAATTTCACCACGAGGGCATTTTCTGTTTAAAGTTTACTTTTATATGCTAGTTTTCAAATCTCAAGCTTTTTTCTATAACGTTTCCTTGTAAAGTTCTAATACTAACTTTTATATCTTTATTTATTCTCATATCTTGGCCGTTTTTCCAAATACCAGCAGCCAAATGCATTATTCCAATTTCATAATTTGGCAAATTCGGTTCAACAAAAGTTTTTTTTTCTTGATCATACATAGGTAGTAGATTACTAGCGATCCAATTAAAATTTAAAGGTAAAAATTCTGTATCTATATTGTCAATATAAACCGACATATTTATTGCCAACCCTTCAGATCCAAAAATTTTTCCCTTTGAAAGAGTTTTTTTTAAATTACTTTGCCATATCTTCCAAGATGGAGATTTTTTTTCTAAAGAAAAAACACCTATATTTAAGTGAGGGGCGAAAGCTAATTTTCTAGCCATACTCTCAGAAATTCCTGAGGATTTAGCATGTTTGTAGTTTTGTGAACTTATCGAGGCAAATTTTCCAAAAAGCCATTTAACTTTTGCCATAATTTTATAACCAGGTCCCATGGTTTGGGTTATACCAAGCTTATTATTTTCACATGCCTGAAAATAAATTTCTATACAACCCCAAGAATTGACCCAAGCATCGCAATCTATCCATAGGTATTTATCAAATTCAGGAAAATAATTTGGTAGAAAAGCTCTAGAAACTTGACTCTTTAACCATTCTTTCCCTGATGTTTTATATGAAGGTACTTCTATATCCCAATTAGCTTTTTTTATACTATAAACACTATTTTTTAGTATTTTAATTTGTTCTTCAGTAAGACCAGCATCCAAAACACATATGGAAACATTCTTGCTTTGAGGATATCTTTTAATTGAGCCAACTAATTCTAAAAGTAAATTAAAATAATTTTTATCTGCTAATGTTACAATTGCGTTTTTACTCATTTTATTTCAACCAATATACTTATTTTACTCTATTCTAGCCATTCTTTATATTTATTAATATTTTTAATCAAATATTTGGGTAATTTTTCTGAATTTAATATTTTCAATTTTTGTTCCCCAGCAAATTTAGATTTTCTCATATCTGTCTTGAGATCATAAATAGCCTTTTTGTTTTTTATTATTTCTTTAATGTTCTGTATACCTATAGGTTCCAAATCATACTCTCTATGATGAGCGTAAGATTTTAATTTTTTTTCAATATCTTCTGGAGTTTTTAAATAACTAAAATGCCATCCTCCATCTTCAACAAAAAAAATATCTTTGTATTTTGTTTTAGAAAACATTGTATCAACTCGCCAAAAAGGATAATTTTTACTTTTAATATTCCTTAACCACTGTGGAGACTTTAAATACTTGTACCTGCAAGCTCTAGATCCATTCCAAGTATAGTTTTCTAAGTATAAATTAAATTTATAATATAAATTTTTTTGTTGAAAAATAATTATCTTATTTTTTATATCAAAGAGATTTATTTTTTCTAAATTTGGAATTTCATCCAAATCAGAAATAATAACATAGTCGTTTGGATCAATATTTTTTAAAGCATTGGAAATATAGTTTCTTTGATAAAAATCTCTACACATCCCATTTAAGATAAGTTTTGAATTTTTTTCTTCGAGAGTATCTTTTTCTTTCACCTCATGTATATCGGATGGCTCTTCGTTAATAACTAGATAATCAATTTTATTTTTAAAATTAGAATACTTTTTTATATCAAAATTTAGTTTTTTTTTCTTGCCACTATGTGTAAATTTAGATTCTACGATAACAAATTTATCAATTTTATCATTTAGTTGGTTTAATCTAAAATCTAAAAGCATTTCTTCATCAAAAAAAGTAATGCAATCAATTATCTTCATTCACTTCCTTATTTTTTTCAAAAGAATTTTTTTATCCCACCCACAATCTTTATAACCCTGTATAATTAAGTTTAAATATCTTTTGCTGGGTAAGTTATATTTGGTTTTTTTTGGCATGTAATAAAACATAACCCTCTTTCCTGAAAGCTTAAAATATTTTTTAACATATGTGTTTGGAAAATCTTCATAAATATCTAATTTTTTTTCATCTTTTTTTGTTATTTTGTATAAAGCTCCTAATACTTTTGAGTTTTTTCTTTTCTCTACATCAGCAACACCTCCGCCTAAAAAACTATTTCTAAAAAATAGTTTATAATTTTTTAAAATAAAGCATTTAATATAAATAGATTGTCTGCAACGCTTCTTCATCTGTTTGTGATATAAATTACTGCCGTAAGCAAAATAAAGCATTTTAGTTTTTGTATATTTTTATTTTTTTATTTTTGACCATTTTTTTTATATCTAATAAACATCCATTAAGTTTTTTTTTATTAGAAGAACGAATAACGATTGAAACACCAATAACTCCTAATCTAAAAAAAGGATAGCTACCAATATCAACTTTTTTTAAATATTTATTTTGAATTTGTGTCAATTCTTTGGAGATATTGCTTTCAACTGTGTGCAAGCTAATCGATTTACTTAAAATTACAAGACCTTTAATCAAATATTTTCTTGTATTTTCAATCATTGATTTCAAAATTGAAGGCACTCCTGGTAGACAGAATATATTTTTTATTAAAAAACCTGGAGCCGCACTAGAAGGATTATAAATTAACAGTGCGCCCTTAGGCATTTTGGACATTTTTTTTCTACCTTCATTAAATTTTTTTTTTCCATAGTATTTTTCCAAAATTGAATAAGCTTCTTTATGGTATTCGTATTTGACTTTTAACGCTTTTGCTATTGACTTTGCGGTAATATCATCATGGGTAGGACCAATACCCCCTGTTGTAAATACATAGTTAAATTTATTTTTTAAATCTAAAATATTCTTAACAATTTTTTTTTCATCATCTGGGATTATTCTGACTTCTATTACAGAAATTCCACATTTCTCATTTAACCAGCTAGAAAGAAATGAAACATTTAAATCTTGAGTGCGACCTGATAGAACTTCATTACCAATTATCAAAATTGCAGCATTTACTTTTTTGTTAATCTTCTTCATAGTTAGGTACAATTATATATGAATTTTGAAAACGAATTAATACCAGGTGTTTTAATAAAAAGATACAAACGTTTTTTTGTAGATGTAAAAGTAAAAAATAAAATAATAGCAGTACATTGTCCAAATTCGGGCTCGATGATGGGGTTGCTAAAGAAAAATAATAAAGTATGGATTACAGAATCTCAAAATAAAAAAAGGAAACTTAAATATACACTTCAAATAATTGAGGTAGATGGGCAAAAGGTGGGTGTTAATACACATCTGACAAACAAAATTGTTTTTGAGGCCTTGAATAATAATCTCATAAATGACTTTGATAAGAGTATTAATATTAAACCAGAGCAAAAATTTGGTAAAAATACTAGATTTGATTTCTTGTTAGACCATAAAGGTAAAAAATCTTTTCTTGAAGTAAAGAATGTAACTTTAGTTAGAAGAAAGAGTTTAGCTGAATTTCCTGATGCTGTTACGTCTAGAGGAAAAAAACATTTAGATGAATTAATTAATGCTATTAAATTAGGATTCGGTGCTTATATTCTTTATGTAATTCAGAGAGAAGATTGTAGCACGTTTAGAATTGCTAAAGATATAGACCCTGAATATTCAAAAATATTAACAGAAGCTAACAAAAAGAATGTAAATATTCTTTGCTATGATTGTAAATTTTCTTCAAAAGGAATAAAACTTAATAAACAAATTAAATTACAAATTAATGACTGAAGAAATTCAAGAATCTTTTAATAAAACAAGAATAGCAGGTTCTATTGCAGCTCAAACATTAGATGAAATTTCAAAATTTATTAAACCAGGAATCACAACAGATAAAATTGACTCTATATGTTATGAGTTTATTAATGATAGTGGTGCTTTCTCAGCGCCTTTGTTTTATAGAGGTTTTCCTAAATCTTGCTGTACATCAACAAATCATGTTGTTTGTCACGGAATTCCAGGTAATAAAATTTTAAATGAAGGAGACATTGTTAACATTGATGTAACGGCTTTTAAAGATGGGTGGCATGGTGACACGAGTAGAATGTTTTATGTAGGAGATGTTTCAGTGAAAGCTAAAAAACTTGTAGAAACTACTTATGCTTCAATGATGAAAGCTATAAAGATTTTAAACAAAGACATTTATTTAGGTGACATTGGTGCAACTATACAAGATTATGTTGAGCAAGCGGGTTTTTCAGTGGTAAGAGATTTTTGTGGCCATGGTATTGGAAAAACTTTTCATAAAGAACCTAATATTCTTCATTATGGAAAAAAAGGTGAAGGTTCAAAACTTAAAGTTGGAATGATTTTTACAATTGAACCAATGATAAATGAAGGGGTTTTCCAAACTAAAACCTTAAATGACGGTTGGACTGCGGTTACTAAAGATAAAAAGTTGTCAGCACAATTTGAACACACTGTTGGTATAACAAACGATGGATATGAAATATTTACCTTGTCACAAAAAGGTTTAGATTTCCCTCCACATAAATCATGATTGATAGATACTCTAGAAAAGAACTTAAGGATATTTGGGAAGAAAAAAATAAATACAATATATGGCTAAAGATTGAATTAGCAGCAGCTGAGTCTATGGAAAAATTAAAAATAATTCCTAGAGGTGTTGTTAAAAAAGTAAAAGCAAGAGGAAAAATAAACGTAAAAAGAATTTTAGATATAGAAAAAAATGTTAAACATGATGTAATTGCTTTCTTAACATCAATAACTGAAAAGTCTGGCAAAGAAGCTAAGCATTTACATAAAGGAATGACTTCCTCCGACGTTTTAGATACTTGTTTTAATTTACAATTAAAGCAATCAGGTGAGATTTTATTAAAAGATATTGATTCACTTTTGTCATCAATAAAGAGACAGGCTACTAAACATAAGTTTACTTTATGCATTGGTAGAAGTCATGGAATACATGCGGAGCCAATTACGTTTGGTTTAAAAATGTTAACATTTTATCAAGAGTTCTTAAGAAATAAAAAAAGATTAGAAAATTCGATTAAAGAGATTTCTACTTGTGCAATTTCTGGGGCTGTAGGCACATTTGCAAATATAGATCCAAGAGTAGAAAGTTATGTTGCTAAAAAACTAAAACTTCGAGTAGAGCCTATATCTACTCAGGTTATCCCTAGAGATAGGCATGCTCAATTTTTTTCAACTCTAGCTATTATTGCAAGCTCAATAGAAAGATTTGCTACTGAAATAAGACACTTACAAAGAACGGAAGTTTTAGAAGTTGAAGAATTTTTTGGAAAAAAACAAAAAGGTTCCTCTGCTATGCCACATAAAAAGAATCCTATTTTAAGTGAAAATCTAACAGGGCTCGCTAGACTAATAAGATCAAGTGTAATACCTGCATTAGAAAATGTAGCTCTCTGGCATGAAAGAGATATCTCTCATTCGAGTGTAGAAAGAAATATTGGGCCAGATACAACTATCGCATTAGACTTTTCGCTTAATAGACTTAATGGAATTGTAAAAGACTTAAATATTTATCCAAAAAATATGATAAAAAATTTAAATTTAACTAATGGCATATTTTTTTCTCAAAGAGTTTTGTTAGAATTAACAACGCTAGGTTTTACTAGAGAAGAAGCTTATAAAATTGTTCAAAAAAATGCTATGCGTTCTTGGAATAACAAATCCTCGTTTTATGAAAACATAGCAAATGATAGTAAAATTAATAAAAAATTACCTGTTAATAAATTAAAAAAACTATTTAATTTTAGTTATCATACAAAGAGAATTAATATAATTTTCAATAGATGTTTAAAAAAATAATTGCATATGAATAAGGGTAAAAAATTATACGAGGGAAAAGCAAAGATTATCTATGAAACCAAAGAAAAAGGTTTGGTGATCCAGCACTTTAAAGATGATGCAACAGCTTTTAATAATTTAAAGAAAGCAAATGTTGAAGGCAAAGGTGTCCTTAATAATCGTATATCAGAACATATTTTACAAAATCTAAATCAAGCAGGTATAAAAACTCATTTGATAAAAAGATTAAATATGCGTGAGCAGCTGGTGAAGCTCGTAGAAATTATACCCGTGGAAGTTATAATAAGAAATATTGCAACAGGTTCTTTAACTAAAAGACTCGGAATATCTGACGGAACTATTTTGGAGAAGCCATTATTAGAGTTTTCATATAAAAATGATGAGCTGGGAGATCCTCTAGTTGCTAAAGAACATATTCTTGCTTTCAATTGGGCAACAAAAGAAGAACTTGAAATTATTGAAGAAATGACTTTTAGAATTAATGATTTTATGTCAGGTATGTTTCGGGGTGTTGGAATAAAGCTTGTTGACTTTAAATTAGAATTTGGAAGAGTTTGGGAAAAAGATAAGAAGGAAATCATTCTTGCTGATGAAATAAGTCCAGATACATGTAGGCTTTGGGATGTAAAAAGTGAAAGAAAACTAGACAAAGATAGATTTAGGAAAGATCTTGGAAACATTATTCAGGCTTATCAAGAAGTCGCCAGAAGATTAGGAATAATGCCTGAAGAAACTAATATAAGTGAAGTCAAGTTTGGTAAACCCAGATCAATAAAAATCAAGAAAAAATAAATTGAAATTTTCAGTTACAGTCACTTTGAAAAAAGATGTGCTTGACCCTCAAGGTAAAGTTGTTCAACAAACCTTGCATAATATGGGGATGAAGTCACTTAGTGAACTTCGCCAAGGAAAATACTTTGAAATTGAAATAAATGAAAATGATGAAAAAAAAGCAAAAGATAGCGTTAACGAAATGTGTGAAAAATTATTAGTTAATTTGATTATAGAAGATTTTAAAGTTTCTAAATTATCACAATGAACTCATCTGTTATTGTATTTCCCGGATCTAATTGTGACAGAGATATTGCTGTAGCATTAGAAAAGCTGCAGTTTAAAAATAAAATGGTATGGCATAAAGACTCTGAATTACCTAAGTCAGACTTAATAGTAATTCCAGGTGGTTTTTCTTATGGTGATTACTTAAGATCTGGAGCTATTGCTGCAAAGTCTAATATCATAAATGAAGTTATAAAAGCAGCCAATAAAGGATGTTTAATTCTGGGAGTTTGCAATGGTTTTCAGATTTTAATTGAAACTGGTCTTTTAAAAGGCGCTTTATTGAGAAATAAAAATTTAAAATTTTTATCTAAAGATATCCTTATAAAGGTTATCGGGAATAATAATAAATTTTGTAAAAAGTATAAATCAGGACAAGTAATTAAATTAAATATTGCTCATAATGAAGGTAATTACTTTACAAATTCAAGTCATTTAAAAGAATTAGAAGATAAACAGCTTATTGCCTTCAAATATTGCGATCGGAAAGGTCAAACAAATGAAAAGTCGAATCCTAATGGGTCAATAAACAATATTGCAGGAATTTTTAATGAAAACAAAAATATTTTAGGAATGATGCCACACCCTGAACGAATGATTGACAAATCAATTTCTGGAGATGATGGTGTTTCTCTTTTTTCTGGTTTACTTAATTAAATGAAAATTACAAATGAAGTAGTTGAAAAACATGGTCTTAAATTAGAAGAGTATTCTAAAATAAAAGAACTTATTAAAAGAGAACCAAATTTTTTAGAGCTTGGTATTTTTTCTGCTATGTGGAATGAGCATTGTTCTTACAAATCATCCAAGGTTCATTTAAAAAAATTACCTACTAAAAATAAAAATGTTATTCAGGGGCCTGGTGAAAATGCTGGTGTAATTGACATTGGCGATGAAGACGCAATAGTCTTTAAAATTGAGAGTCACAACCACCCCTCTTTTATTGAACCCTATCAAGGTGCCGCCACCGGTGTAGGTGGAATTTTAAGAGATGTTTTTACTATGGGCGCTAGGCCTATAGCATTATTAAATTCTATTCACTTTGGTTCACCTGAAAATGAAAAAACTAGAAATCTTTTACATGGTGTTGTTTCTGGAATTGGTGGTTATGGTAATTGTATAGGAATACCTACTGTTGCTGGTGAAACTAAGTTCAACAATACTTATAATGAAAATATTTTAGTTAATGCTATGGCTGTCGGCCTTGTAAAGAAAAATAAAATTTTTTTTTCAAAAGCAAAAGGAGTGAATAAATCTGTTGTTTATGTAGGCTCAAAAACAGGTAGAGATGGTATTCATGGCGCCTCTATGGCGTCAGCAGAATTTGATGAAAATTCTGAAGAAAAAAAACCTACAGTTCAGGTAGGAGATCCCTTCACAGAAAAACTTCTTATGGAAGCTTGTCTTGAATTGATGAAAGATAATTCGATTATTTCTATTCAGGACATGGGTGCTGCTGGACTTACTTCTTCAAGTGTGGAAATGGCTTTCAAAGGTGATTTAGGAATAGAAATTAATTTAGACAAAGTTCCGTGCAGAGAAGTAAATATGACTCCTTATGAAATGATGCTTTCAGAAAGTCAGGAAAGAATGCTTATTATTTTAGAAGAAGGAAAGGAAGAGTCTGCTAAAAAAATTTTTGATAAATGGGATTTAGATTTTGTTGTAATTGGAAAAACAACTAATACAAAAAAAATTATACTAAAATATAAAAATGAAACTGTAGCTGATTTACCTATAGATGCCTTATCATCTAAGGCTCCTCAGTATGACCGAAAATGGAATAAAATTAAATTATCAGAAAAAAAGATAGACCATAAAAATTTAAAAAAAATAAAATTTGAAGATGCTTTTGTAAAAATAGTTTCTTCTTGCAATCAAGCAAATAAAAATTGGATAACAGAGCAATATGATCAAAAGGTTATGTGTGATACCATGGAGAAATCGGGTGGGGATTCTGCCGTAATAAAAGTACACAACAAAAATAAAGCAATTGCTGTAACTGTCGATTCATCTGCAAATTATTGTAAATCTCACCCAATAACAGGAGGAAAACAAATTGTTTGTGAAAGTTGGAGAAACTTAATCTCAGTTGGGGCAAAACCTATAGCAATAACAAATTGTTTAAATTTCGGAAATCCTGAAAATCCTAACGTTATGGGAGAGTTTGCAGAGTCAGTACAAGGTATAAAAGAGGCTTGTGAATACTTAGATTATCCAGTGGTTTCAGGAAATGTTTCTTTCTATAACGGAACTAATAAAAAGAATATATACCCCACGCCAGTTATTGGAGGCGTAGGGATAATTTCAAAGATAGAACAAAAAAGAAATCATCTTTTAAAAAAAGAAGGAAACCCAATTTTTTTGATAGGTAAAACTTTCGGTCACCTATATCAAAGCATATTTTTTGAAGAAATTTATTCTATTAAAGAGGGTCCACCCCCAGAAGTAAATTTATTAAACGAAAAAAATAATGGAGAATTTGTTTTAAGGATAATTAAAGAAAATCTTGTAAATTCTGTACATGATGTATCTTCTGGTGGAATAATAATGGCTTTAGCTGAAATGTGTTTAGGATCTGAACTTGGTATAAAAATAGAAAAACCTAGAAAATTAAAAAATCTTTTTGAATACTTTTATGGTGAAGATCAAGGTAGGTATTTGATAGAAGTAGACAAAAGCAACTTAAAAAAAATTGAAAAATTATCAAAAGATAACAATATTTTTCAAGAAATAGTAGGATTTACTCAAAAAGATAATTTTGAACTTACGGGGGAAATGAAAATAAATGTTAAAGATCTATTTAATATTAACAATAAATGGTACTATAATTACTAATGGCTTTATCAATAGAAGAGATTAAAAATTTAATAAAAAGCTCAATACCAGATGCGAGTATCGAAATTAAAGATCTTGTAGGAGACAATAACCACTATTCTGCAAAAATATCGTCAAAAATATTTAATGGGAAAACTAAGGTCGAACAACATAAAATAGTGTATAAGTCTTTAAAAGGTAAAATGGGAAATGAATTACACGCTTTGTCAATAATTACTGAAGAGAAATAAAACATGGGAATAAAGGAAGAAATTAAAAATATAGTTGAAAAAAACAATGTTTGTCTTTTTATGAAAGGAACTCCAGAAGCTCCTGAATGCGGATTCTCTATGGCCGTTGCAAATGTTTTAAAACATTTAAATGTTCAGTATAAAAGTATCAATGTTTTAGAAAACCAAGATTTGCGTCAAGGAATAAAAGATTATAGCGATTGGCCTACTATTCCCCAACTATATGTCAAAGGAGAGTTTATAGGTGGTTGCGATATTGTTAAAGAAATGTTCGAAAAAGGTGAATTAAAAGAAATGTTAAAGAGTAAATCGATAATTTAATTTTACCTTGAATAATATTCGATAACTAAATTTGGCTCCATAATTACTGGGTAAGGCACTTCTGCAAATTTAGGTACTCTAACTAATTTTACAGATCTATTTTTGTCATCTACCTGAATGTAACCAGGTACATCTCTCTCTTTGCTTGATATGGATCCCTCAATCATATTAAGTTTTTTAGACTTGTCTTTTACTTCAATGATGTCAGTTTCTTTTACCAGGTAACTTGAAACATTTACTTTTTTCTTATTAACCTTGATGTGATTGTGATTAATCAATTGTCTAGCAGCAAATACTGTTGGTGCAAATTTTCCTCTGTAAACTACTGTATCTAATCTTCTCTCTAAAAGAGCTATTAAATTTTCAATTGTATCGCCTCTTTTTTTAATAGCTTTTCTATATATATTACGAAATTGTCTTTCATTAATATTTCCGTAATAAGATTTTAACTTTTGTTTTGCGATCAACTGAACGCCATAATCTGTTGGTTTGGATTTTTTATTTTGTCCATGTTGCCCTGGGGAATAGGCTCTAGTATTAAAAGGACTTTTAGGTCTTCCCCATAAGTTTACTTTTAATCTACGATCTACTTTGTGTTTTGACTTTGCTCTCTTTGTCATAATTAATGATGAGTGTTTATAGGTTTTATGGGGTAGTTGTCAATTATGCTTTCCTACTTTTTTTGCTTAAAGTGCTTATAATACTAGCTAAAATCCTCACTTCTTTATCACTTAATTCCAATCGATAAAATAAATTATTTATATTTAATAACATAGTCTCTTTTTTTTCATCAGGTAGAAAAAAATCCTTATCTTCTAAAAGACTGATTAGATGTTTTAGGAGTTTAGCAACAGACTTTTTTGATGAAATTTTAAGAATTTTATTTTCTTTTTTAAATGCACTGGCATGAATAACTCTAAATATTTCATAGCAAATTATTGACATTGAATGAGATAAGTTCATAGAAGTAAATTTTTTAGATGTAGGTATTTGAATTATAGAATTTGAATAAGACAAATCCTCGTTAGATAATCCTGATGCTTCAGGTCCAAACATTAAACCTATTCTCATTTTTTTCTTTGTTTGTATTAATTTAAGAAAAGTTGATATAGAAATATGTTTTTTATTTACATTCCTTCTTCTTGCAGTTGTGGAAAATACTAGGTCGTACTTGCTGATTGATTTCAAAGTACTATTGTATACTTTAACCTTTTTCAACATATCATATGCTCCAACGGAGGTCATTCGAGCTTTATAGTTTGGCCAACCATCTCTAGGATTTACTATGCTTAAATCTGAAAAACCAAAATTTTTCAAAACTCTGGCGCAGGAGCCTATATTTTGACCAAGTTGTGGTTTTATGAGAACAAAGCCAAACTTATTTTTCATTTGAGTTTGTATTTGCAGGAGCTTTTTCTTTATATAATTTATAATCCAAACTATCTATTAAAGCTTTAAAAGAAGCATCGATAATATTAGGCGAGACGCCAATCGTAAACCAACTTTTACCTGATTTATCCGTACTTTCAATAAGAACCCTTGTGGTTGCTCCAGTTCCAGTATTTAAAATTCTAACTTTATAATCTAGTAACTTTAAATCAGAAAAATAATTGGAATATTTTACAACTTTAGTAAAATTAGATCTGATTGCATTATCTAATGCATTTACTGGTCCATTACCTTTCCCGGAACATTTTATTTTTTTTCCATCAATTAAAAAAATTACGTTTGCGTGAGTTTCTATATTTTGAGATTTTTCTACAGTTACATTATAGCTTTCTACTTTTAAATATTCGGGCATCTTGCCTAACAGTCTATTAGCAAGAAGTTCGAATGAAGCATCTGCTCCGTCATAAGAATATCCTGTAAACTCTCTTCCTTTAACTTCATCAAGTATTTTTGAATTTTTTGATCTTTAGGGTCTATTTTGATTCCATATTTTTCTAGTCTAGATAAAATGTTTGATCTACCCGCTTGATTAGAAATAACTATATTTCTGTGATTTCCAACTAATTTTGGATCTATATGTTCGTAAGTTTTTGGATCTTTTTTAACCGCAGAAACATGTAAGCCACCTTTATGGGAGAAAGCAGACGCTCCTACGTAGGCCATACTTTTGTTTGGTTTTTTATTTAATATTTCATCTAAAAATCTAGAACATTCAGTAATAGTTGGTAAATTTTCCCTCTTAATATTTAGTTCAAAATTTTCATAAAAAACTTTTTTAAGAAAAAGAGTAGGAATAATTGACATTAAATTTGCATTTCCACATCTCTCTCCTAGACCATTGATTGTTCCTTGAATTTGTCGCGCTCCCGCCAAGACAGCAGATAAAGAATTGGCAACAGCATTTTCCGTATCGTTGTGCGCATGGATGCCAATATTTTTTCCTGGTATAGTTTTTGTTACATTACTCACGATCTCACCTACTTCATTTGGCAATGTTCCTCCGTTAGTGTCACACAGTACAATCCATCTAGCTCCCTCATCATATGCTTGCTTTAAACAGTCCAACGCATATTGAGGATTATTTTTGTATCCATCAAAGAAATGTTCAGCATCAAAAAGAAATTCTTTTTTATTTTTAATAAAATGTTTTGCAGTCTCTCTTATGTTTTCTAAATTTTCTTCATTTTTAATACCTAAGGCTACTTTAACGTGGAAATCCCAAGCTTTTCCCACAACACAAACTGCTTGAGAATTAGCATTTAGTAAAGATGATAATCCCGGATCATTTTCTGCACTTCTGCCAGTTTTTTTTGTCATTCCAAATGCAGTAAATATACTTTTATTTAATTTAGGTGAGCTATTAAAAAACTCAGTATCTATAGGATTAGCTCCAGGCCAACCTCCCTCTATGTAATCGACGCCAATTTCAGATAAAATTTTTGCAATTTTATTTTTATCACTCAATGAAAAATCTACACCTTCAGTTTGCGCTCCATCTCTTAAAGTTGTATCAAAAATATATAATTTATCTTTGCTCATTTATATTTCCATTCTGTCTTGCCTTTTTTATCCTCAATCAAAACTCCTTGGCTAAACAATTCGTCTCTAATTTTATCTGCAAGTTTAAAATCACCCTTTTTCCTAGCTTCCAACCTTTCATTGATTTTATCATTTATAAAGTTTTCTGAAACTTTTATAGATTTTTTCTTAAATTTCTCCCAGTTTTCCCTGCTTTCGCCAAAAATACCTATAAGGCGACAAGCGTTGTTGAAAAAATCCTTCTTATCATTATTTCCTTTTGAAGCATCATTATATAGCTCATGTAACTTTGAAATATATGCTGGAGTATTTAAATCATCTAACAATGAATCAAAACAATCAGGTGTTTTGTTTGTATTGCATTTTTCTTGATAAAGAGAATACCACTTTTCAAGTATGCTTTTTTGCTGCTCGAGTAATTGTTTATTCCAGTCAAGAGGTTGTTTGTAGTGAGAGCTTAGAAGAGCAAGTCTAACAGCCTGGCCACTATATTCTTTTATTGCATCACTAATACTTACAATATTACCTAAAGATTTTGACATTTTTTCTTTATTCATAGTTAAGAAACCATTATGAACCCAATAATTTGCCATTTTTTCTGAAGAGTTATTGCAACATGATTGGGCCATCTCATTCTCGTGGTGAGGAAAAACCAAATCTAATCCTCCTCCATGTATATCAAAATTTTTTCCAAGATATTTTTCGCTCATAACTGAACATTCTAAATGCCATCCCGGACGGCCCCTGCCCCAAGGTGAGTCCCATCCTGGATCTTTTTCATTCGAAGGTTTCCATAAAACAAAATCTAGAGGATTTTTTTTTAATTTAGAAACTTCCACCCTTGAACCTACCTTTAATTCATCTAATTTTTTATTAGAAAGCCTTCCATAGTTTTTACACGAAGAAATTGAAAAATAAACATGACCATCATTAATATATGCAAAACCATTTTTAATTAATGACTCTGTCATTTTGATCATTTCAACAACATGTGATGTCGCTTTAGGTTCAACTGTGGGCTCCAAACAATTTAAATTTTTACAGGCTGTATGAAATTGTTCCGTTACATCTTTTGTAATCTTGTCTATAGATAATTTTTTTTCTTTGGCTATATCTATAATTTTATCATCAATATCCGTTATATTTCTTACATAGGTAACATTTTTATCTCCATAAATTTTTCTTAAAACTCTAAATAATAAATCAAATACAATTAAAGAACGTGCATTCCCAACATGAGGATTTTCATAAACTGTTGGACCGCATGCGTACATCGTTACATTTTTTGATTCTATTGGTTTAAATAATTCTTTTTTTCTAGTTAATGTGTTTGAAATTTTAAGTTTAGTCATTATTAAATTTGCATACAGGAATGGGTTCCATTTTATGAAGATTTTTTTTTCTTATACTTAAATATTTTTTAAAATTTGGATCATTGCTATCTTTCATGGCTTTTTCTAGATCTTGATAAGTCATGCCAAGTTGTTTAACGTCTGATCTTCCATCTTCCCACAGACCATCAGTTGGTTCAGCTTTAATTATTTCTTCGGGTATTCCTAAATGTTCTCCCATTTCCCAAACATGTGTTTTTGTACAATCAGCTATAGGTGAAATATCAACGCCTCCATCTCCATATTTTGTATAAAAACCAACTCCAAAATCTTCTACTTTATTGCCTGTTCCAACAACAATACCAGAGTTCGCTGCAGCTACTTGGTATAAAGTTGCCATTCTTAAACGTGCTTTTGAATTTGCCATCCCGTGCTCATTATCAAAATTTTCAAGTACTAGTTTAAAAGAATTAAATATTTTTTCTATCTCAATTAAATTATAATTGACATTTTTAAACTTAGATGAGAGCCACTTTCCTTGTTTTAAACTTAGATCGTGCTGAGATTTAATTTGCTTTATAGGCATACTTAAAACTATAGTTTTTCTACCTGTTAAAGCGCACAAAGTACTTACAACTGACGAGTCTATTCCTCCAGAAATACCAACAACCAAAGCCTTGGGTGAAAATGACATTGAATCACAATAGTCATTAATCCATTTAATTATAATTTCTGTTCTTTTTTTTGCTTCCATAGTTAAAACTTTCTCCTTTTCAGGATTCTGTCCTAATAATTATATAATAATTATTAAGACGCTGCTTGAATAATATTTTTTGAATATTTTGAGTTTTTCTTAATTTCTTCAGATATTAAAAAAGCTAACTCTAATGCTTGATTAGCATTTAATCTTGGATCGCAGTGCGTTCTATATCTATTCGACAAGTCTTTTTCTGAAATTTTTTGAGCTCCACCAGTGCATTCTGTGACATCTTGGCCAGTCATTTCAACATGGAGACCTCCTGCATAACTTCCTTCTGCTTGGTGCGTAGCAAATACATTCTTCACTTCTTTTAAAACATTATCAAACGGTCTAGTTTTAAAGCCGTTAGCAGCTTTTATAGTATTGCCATGCATTGGATCACACGACCATACAACGTTTAGTCCCTCTTTTTTAACTGCCCTTATTAGCTTAGGTAAAAATTTGTCTACATTGTCAGCCCCAAATCTTGAAATTAAAGTAATTCTTCCAGCATCATTTTCTGGATTTAAAATATTACAAAGATTAATAAGTTCATCTGTCTTTAATGTTGGGCCGCATTTTAAACCTAAAGGATTTTTTATACCCCTACAAAATTCAACATGAGCACCATCTGGTTGTCTTGTTCTGTCACCAATCCATACAAAATGAGCCGAGGTATCATGGTGTTCCCCTGTTGTTGAGTCCACTCTAGTCATAGCCTCTTCGAAAGGAAGCAAAAGTGCTTCGTGAGAAGTATAAAAATTTACAGTCCTTAATCTTCTATTTGTGTCAGGATTTATTCCACAAGCTTCCATGAAAGATAAAGCATCGCTAATCTTGTCCTCTATTTCTTTAAACTTACCTTTAGTTCTTTTGTTAATAAAGCCTAAATTCCATAAATGAACCTGTCTTAAATCTGCAAAACCACCTTGAGAAAAAGCTCTGATTAAATTTAGTGTTGATGCAGATTGTGAATAAGCCCTAAACAATCTTTTAGCATCTGGAATTCTTGCTTTTTCAGAAAATTCCATACCATTAATATTGTCACCTAAATAACTAGGCAGTTCTTTTCCATCTTTTTTTTCAGTTGGTGAACTTCTTGGTTTAGAAAATTGACCAGCAATTCTTCCAACTTTAACAACAGGCAAAGAAGCCGAATGAGTTAATACCAAAGACATTTGCAATATTGCTTTAAATGTATCTCGTATATTATCAGGATTAAACTCGGCAAAACTTTCTGCACAATCTCCTCCTTGCAATAAAAAAGCTTTACCTTCAACGACTTGTGCTAAAGCTTTTTTTAATGATCGAGTTTCACCAGCAAAAACTAATGGTGGGTATTTCTTAATTTTACCCAAAACCATATCAAGCTCCTTTTCATCTTCGTATTTTGGAAGATGCTTTGCAGGATAGTTTTTCCAGCTATTTAAAGTCCATTTTTTCATATTCAACCTATGATCTATATAATGTATATATTTAAAAAAACCAAGTTAGAATACAATTAATTATAGGTAATATTATGGCTAAATTTGCGAAAATAATTCATGAAAATAATGAAAATCTTTTAATTAAAAAATTTATTGAACATTTTAAACATCAAGCGTCTAAGATAAGAAAAAAAAGGTTAACTTTTGTGCTTACAGGGGGTGATACCCCTATAAAGCTTTATAATAAGCTTTCTAAAGAAAAAACTATTCCTTGGAATAAAATTGATTTTTTTCTTTCCGATGAAAGATATGTAAGTGAAAAGTCAAAATTTTCAAATATAAATATTTGTAAAAAAAATTTATTAGACAAAATCAATATTTCTGAAAAACAAATATATAAGATTTCAACAAACAATAAATCAGTTAAAAAAGATACTAAAATTTATGAAAAAAAAATTAAAAAATATTTTAATAATAAAAAAGCTATCTTTGATTTAAGTTTAATTGGAATGGGTCAAGATGGCCATATTGCTGGCTTATTTAAAGAAAATGTTTTAATTAATTCAAAAAGTAATGTTGGTTATGTTAAAAAAATGGATTTTACCAGAATTGGTCTTTCACTAAAATGTATAAACGATAGCAAAATGATTTTTTTGTGGGCACCTAAAAAAAAACAAACTAAAATCGTAAAAAAAGTATTACAAGATAAAAAATTTAAATATCCAGCTTCCTTTTTGAGAGAAAGAAATAGTTTTTTATTCTATAGCAGCTAATATTTTAATCTATTCAACAGTTACGGATTTAGCAAGATTCCTTGGCTTGTCTATGTCGTATTTTTTTAAAAGAGCAACATGATAAGCGAGTAATTGTAATGGAATAGTACTTAAAAAAGGTGACAAAGATTTTTCAACAAAAGGAAGGTTAATTGTAAATCTTACATTTTCACTTATAACATTTTCATTGCTATCGGTTATGAGTAAAATTTTTCCACCTCTAGCAATAACTTCCTGCATATTAGAAACTGTTTTGTGAAAATACTTATCGTTTGGAGCAATAACGATAACGGGTAAGCCATTTTCTATTAAAGCCAGTGGGCCATGTTTCATTTCGCCTGCTGGATAGCCCTCTGCGTGCAAATAAGATAATTCTTTTAATTTTAATGCTCCTTCCAAAGCTATGGGAAAAGAAAATCCTCTTCCTAAAAACATTGAGCCTTTTGAATCTAAAAAATCTTTAGCTACTAATTGAATCTTACCTTCAGTTTCAAGACATTTTTCTAATACACTGGGAAGTTTTTTCAAATCAGATATCTTTTTTTGATATTCTTTTTTTTCAATATCTTTTCTCAACTCGCCAATTTTTAATGAAAGCATGTAGAATAGTAGCATTTGACCTACAAAAGCTTTTGTAGAAGCAACGCCTATTTCTGGACCAGCATGTATAGGAAGAACCCAATCAGAATTTCTAGCTATTGAGCTTTCTATTACGTTAACAATTGAGCAAGTTTTAACATTATTTTTCTTACATAAATCTAGAGCCGCTGCAGTATCTGCTGTTTCCCCAGATTGTGAGACAAAAATATATAAATTTTTTTTATTAAATCTAAGATTTCTATATCTAAATTCTGAGGCAATATCAGTTTCGACTGTGAGTGAAGTAAATTCTTCAAACCAATATTTTGCAACTAAACAAGAGTGATATGCAGTTCCACAACCTATAAGAATAACCTTCTGAATGATTTGAGGTTCAATTGGAAAGTTGTAAAAATTAATTTCATCCCTTGATTTGTCTATATATTCGTTAATACAATTTTTAGCAGTAACTGGTTGTTCAAAAATTTCTTTGGACATGAAGTTTTTATAATCACCTTTATGAGCCACATTTTTATCATCTGATAAAACCAATACTTTTTTATTAATTTTTTTTTTATTTAAATCATAAAATTCAACATTATCTTTCGTCAATAAGCAAATATCTCCGTCATCTAAATATGATATTTTATTAGTCATTGATTTTAGTGCGTAAGAATCTGAACCAAGATAGTTCTCATTTTTTGAATAACCAACAGCCAATGGACTTCCTCTTCTTGCGCCTATAATCATGTTTTTAAAATTTTTAAAAATTATACCTAGGGCAAAACTGCCTTCTAGCTTTGTTAGAGTGTCATGAACAGCATCTAATGGTTCTTTACTTTTTAATTCCTCTGTGAGTAAAATTGTGATGACCTCCGTATCTGTTTGAGATTTAAATTTTCTCCCTTTTATTTCAAGTTCACTTTTTAAATTATTTGAATTTTCTATAATTCCATTATGTACCACTGAAACTATTTCGCTTGAATGAGGGTGAGCATTAATCTCATTTGGAATACCGTGCGTAGCCCACCTAACATGACCTATTCCTAAATTTCCTTCAGCAGGTGTTTTGAATAATATTTTTTCTAATTGCTCTACTCTACCTGAACATTTTTTTTCATTAATAGTATTATTATTAATTGTGGCTAAACCAGCTGAGTCATATCCTCTATATTCAAGTTTTTTTAATGAATTAATTATATTAGTCGAAACTGATTTGTTGCTGGCTATACCAATTATGCCACACATTATTTTTTTTTCCTTTTGTAATTTTTTATTTCTACTTGAGAAGATCTCTCTATGCCTAAAGATCCTTTACTAACATTTCTAGTGATTACCGATCCTGCTCCTACAACAGAATTTTTTTCTATTTTTATAGGTGCTACCAAAGAAGAATTTGATCCTATAAAAACATTGTCAGAAATTTTAGTTTTATTTTTTCTTATTCCATCGTAATTACAAGTTATTGTTCCTGCTCCTATATTTGAATTTTTACCTATTTGAGCATCTCCTATATAAGAAAGATGATTTACTTTTGAATTAATATTAATCTTGGAGTTTTTTGTTTCAACAAAATTTCCAACTTTTGATCCTCTCTTTAAAATTGTACCTGGCCTTATTCTAGCGTAAGGACCTATCATCACACTATTTTCTATTTTTGCACCTTCTATGTGGCTAAAAGATTTTATGACAACATTGTTACCAATCTTTACATTTGACCCAATAACAACATAAGGTTCAATGGTAACATTTTTTCCAAACTTGGTATCTTTAGATAAAAATATAGTTTCAGGAGCCATAAGATTAACTCCTCTTAACAGAGCTTTATTTCTAAGTTTTTCTTGAATAACTCTGTACGATTTTACTTTTTTTATTTTTGTGTTTGTATTCATAAAAAATTCTCTTTACATTAGAAAATGTATTGGGATAACTCACAAAATATTTCTTTTTAATACTTATAAAAATGACTCAAATATTCACAATTCTTTTTGATTTAGATGGGACTTTAGTCGATACAGCACCTGACTTAATGAGTGCCCACAATCATGTAATGAAAAAGTTTGGGCTTCATCAAAAAGAACTTGGTGACATTAAACATCTTGCGGGTCGTGGATCATGGGTAATGATGCAAAGATCTTTCAAAGAAGAAATTACAGATGAAAAAATTAAAAAGGAAATGGTTAAAGAATTTATAGATCATTACAGCAAAAATATTGATAAAAAAAGTAAGCCAATTAAAGGAGTTATAGATTTTTTAAAATGGGCAAAATCTAAAAATATTTCTATGGGAATTTGCACGAATAAACAAGAAAGACTAGCGGTAGATTTGCTTAAGAAAATTAAACTTTATGACTTTTTTGAATATGTTGCTGGTTCTGACACTTTTGATTTTAATAAACCCGACCCAAGACACTTAACAAATGTAGTTGAAATTATTGGTGGAGATCTAAAAAAAACTATAATGGTTGGTGATAGTGAAGTTGACTCTATGTCAGCTGCAAATGCAAAAATACCTTTTGTTTTAGTTGAAGACGGTTATACTGAAAAATCTGCTGATCAAATCCCTCATGATTTTTTAATAAAAAATTTCTTAAATTTTGAAAAAGTTATAGAGAAATATTTATGATAAGCTTTTCCCTTTTATCAGCTCTAGTCACTTACTATTTTATAATGTTCATTACTCCAGGTCCTAATAATGCTATGCTGACAGCATCCGGAATGAAATTTGGTTTTATGAAGACTCTTCCTCATTTAGTTGGAATACCTTCTGGACATATTTTTCAAATATCTTTGGTCTGCTTTGGTCTAGGAAATTTGTTTCTAAAATTTCCTGAAATACAATTTTATATGAAAATAATATGTTTTTTTTACCTTCTTTATTTAGGCTGGACGATAATTGGTTCGTTCAGTGTAATAAAAAAAGAAACTGGAAGACCTTTAAAGTTTTATGAAGCAGCTGCTTTCCAATTTATTAACCCAAAAGCATGGACAATAGCGGTGACAGTTGTTTCTGCTTTCTTTCCTTCCGAAGAGAATTTCTTAATTGCAACAGCTTTTCTGACAATAACTGCTGCATTAGTTTGTTTTCCTTCAATATGTGTATGGGCAGTTTTTGGTAACAGTTTAAGACTATTTATTAAAAACAATAAAACGAAAAAAATAATTGAGTATATTTTGGCAATTTTATTGGTTTTAACTGCTGTTGTTATACTAATAAAATAATCTTTGCTTTTGTATTTGTGGTTTAATATAAAAAACCGATGCATTTTACTAAAAAAAACAGCGCTGAGAAAAGAAAAGATTTAGTTAATAGTTTAAAAAATAATAAATTACTAAGATTCCCTGGTGCTTATAATCCTTTATGTGCAAAGTTAATTGCTGAAATAGGTTTCGATGGAATTTATATTTCTGGAGGTGTTATGGCAAATGATCTAGGGATACCTGATATCGGTTTAACTACTTTAGATCATGTCAGCTACAGATCTGCTCAAATTGCAAAAGTAACAGATTTACCTTCAATTGTTGATGCTGACACAGGTTTTAAAGATTGTGCAAAAACAATTTCTTCTTTTGAAGAAAAAGGTTTAGCAGGTTGTCATATCGAAGATCAAGTCGATGAAAAAAGATGCGGACATTTAGATAATAAAGAAGTCATCTCAAAAGAAGATATGGTTAAAAAAATTAAGATAGCAGTAAAAGCAAGGAAAGATAACAATTTTTTAATCATAGTACGAACGGACTCTAATACAGTCGAAGGACTGGATAAAACAATTGAAAGAGTTAAAGCATACGAGGGAGCTGGGGCTGATATGATTTTTCCTGAAGCAATGAAAGATGAAAATGAATTTGAAAAAATAAGAAAAAATTCAAAAGTTTTTTTATTAGCTAATATGACTGAATTTGGAAAATCGAAACTTTTAACAAAATCACAATTAGAAAACCTAGGATATAATTTAGTTATTTATCCAGTTACAACTCAAAGATTAGCCATGAAAAATGTAGAAGATGGATTAAATTCAATTTTTAAAGAAGGAGATCAAAATAATATTATTAACAAAATGCAGACTAGAAAAAGATTGTATGAACTTGTAGAATATGAAAAGTATAATACTCCTGGAAAAAAAATAACTGACTTTTCAACAGAGGGACACGAATAATGAATGAAGATATTAAAAAAGGACTTTTAGGTATTGTAGTTGATGAAACTACTATTTCTCATGTTGTTCCTGAATTAAGTGCCCTTACTTATAGAGGATATAAAGTTCAGGATCTTTGTGACAAGTGTGACTTTGAAGAAGTAGCATACTTAGTTCTTCATGGAGAACTACCAAGTAAAAAACAATTAAAAAAATTTATTAAAGAAGAAAGAGCTGAAAGAAAGCTTTCAAAAAGTATTTTAAATGATATTCAAAGAATGCCAAAAAACGCACACCCGATGGATGTGATTAGAACTTGTGTAAGTTTAATGGCATTAGAGGATAAAGATACTAAAAACAATTCGCCTAAAGCAAATATGCGAAAAGCAATGAGAATTTTTTCTAAAACTCCGACAGCAGTTGCTGCTTATTTTAGAGCTCGCAAAGGAAAGAAAATAATATCTCCAGATAAGAAATTATCTTTTTCTGAAAATTTTTTTAAAATGATGTTTAACAAAGTTCCGGACAAGGAAATTGTTAGGGCTTTTGATATTTCTTTAATCTTATACGCTGAGCATAGTTTTAATGTTTCTACTTTTACCGCTAGAACAATAACAAGTAGTTTATCGGATTTACATGGAGCAATTACAGGTGCCATTGCTTCTCTCAAAGGTCCATTACATGGTGGAGCGAATGAAGCGGTGATGCATATGATGAAAGAAATTGGAAAACCAGAAAAAGCAAAAAAATGGATAGAAAATGCTTTGTCCAAAAAGAAAGTTGTAATGGGCTTTGGTCATAGAGTCTACAGAACTGGTGACTCGAGAGTTCCGACGATGAAACATTATATGTTCAAAGTAGCAAAACTTTTAAATAAAGAAAAATATACTAAAATTTATGAAATATTAGAAAAAGTCATGATTGAAAAAAAGAATATACATCCAAATGTAGATTTTCCTTGTGGGCCAACATATTACATGATGGGAATAGATATTGACTTTTATACTCCAATTTTTGTGATGTCTAGAATTACTGGGTGGTCTGCGCATATTATGGAGCAACATACTTCAAACAAGTTGATAAGACCTTTGTCTAAATATAAAGGGAAAGAAGTAAGAGAAGTTATGCTTTTGAATCAAAGATAACTCTAAACTATTTTTTTAGCTATTATATTTTCTTCGTCTAGATCCGAAAGTGAATAATTGTTTTTAGCTAATAAAGTCTTAATTTCTTCAAGTTTGGGGCCCACATTAAACGTTCCATCAAAATGTTTTTTTTCAAAAATGATATTTTTTATTTGAACTTCTTTGTAATTAATTGATTTAAGTATTTTGTATTCAGCGCCTTCAACATCTATTAATAATTTTTCTACTTTTTGAATTTTATATTTTTTAATTAAGGAGTCTACCGATAAGCATTTAATCTTGATTTCCTCAATATCTTCATCAGAAACATCAAACCTTTTATTTTTATGTTTTAAAATATGCTCTTTGTTAAAAGATCCTATACCACTAGCCCAATGTTTTTTGAGTTTGGCAATCGAACTTCTTTTTATATAATAAAAAGGAACAACCTCATCTATATCACTGATAGCAACAGGTTCTATTATTACATTTTTTAAATTTTTTGTTCTCTCCCTTAACTCCTTAAGATTATATTCAACTGGTTCAATTAAAAGAATTTTTTTATTAGATGATTTATCTAATTCTTGTTGCAGCCAGTATCCTGTGTGAGATCCAATAGATATAAAACCAAAATCAGACAGTTTTTAAATCCTTATGAGAAAGCCTCTGACCAAGTACCTTTTGTAGAAGCTTTAGAATATTCTGTAGCTCTTCCTTCAAAAAAATTCATGTGCTCAACTGCGTTAAGCATTGTGTCTAACCAAGTAAGTGGGTTTGATTTAATATCATAAATTTTTTCAAGTCCAAGCTGTTGCAGTCTTCTATTTCCAATCCATCTTATATACTGTTTAACTTGTTCAGCTGTAAGACCTTTTAGCGGACCCATTTGAAAAGCTAAATCTATAAATGCGTCCTCATGTGAAATTATTGTTCTACATGCTTCATATATATCTTTTTTTAATTTTTCATCCCATATATCAGGATTTTCTTTTATAAATTCTCTAAATAATCTAATCATTGAATTACAATGTAAAGTTTCATCACGAACAGACCAGGTTACAATCTGGCCCATTCCTTTCATTTTATTTTGTCTTGGAAAATTTAATAATATGGCAAAACTTGCAAATAATTGTAGTCCTTCTGTAAAAGCTGAAAATACTGCAACCGTTTTTGCGATATCTCGTTTGGATTTAACATTAAAACCCTGCATATAATCATATTTATCTTTCATCTCTTTATATTTTAAAAAGGCAGAATACTCCGTTTCTGGCATACCAATCGTGTCAAGTAAGTGAGAATAAGCTGCAATATGGACAGTCTCCATTGAGGCAAAAGATGTCATCATCATTAAAACTTCTGTTGGTTTAAATACGGTTGTATAATGTCTAAGATAACAATTGTTAACTTCAACATCGGCCTGAGTGAAGAATCTAAATATGTGAGTTAAAAGATTTTTTTCTTCTACTGATAAGTTTTTTTGCCAATCTCTTACATCGTCTCCCAACGGAACTTCTTCTGGAAGCCAATGAATTCTTTGTTGTGTCAACCAAGCATCGTAACACCATGGATATCTAAATGGCTTGTAAACAGGATTTTCTACAAGCAAGCCCTTTTCTTTATCCTTTTTTTCAATTTTTGCTACTGACATGATAAACACTCCTCATATTTGTCTTTATCCTCTTGTGAATTTTTGGAGTAAACATTTTTTGTCACATCTGTGGAAGAACCTGAGTTAATATTTTCTGCTCTTTGAATTGATTTGGATCTACAATAATAGAGACTTTTCAGACCCTTTTTCCATGCTTGAAAATGTATGTTGTGTAACTCTTTTTTATGAATATCAGCAGGTATAAATACATTAACTGACTGAGCTTGAGAAATATGGGGCGTTCTATCAGCACCTAATTCTACTATCCATCTTTGATCAATTTCAAAGGCAGTTTTAAATATATCTTTTTCTTCTTCTGTTAAAAAATCTAAATGAGAAACGGAACCTTGGTTAGTAGTTATACTTGACCAAACTTCATCATTATTTTTATTATATTTTTCTAGTATCTTTAAAAGATATTTGTTTCTTACATTGTATGATCCCGAAAGAGTTTTGTGAGTATAACTGTTAGCAGCAATCGGTTCGATTCCTGGTGAAGCTCCGCCGCAAATTATAGATATAGAAGCGGTTGGCGCTATTGCAGTTTTATTAGAAAATCTTTCTTTTGTCCCATACTCTTCTGCATCCGGACAAGCGCCTCTTTCCTCTGCAAGAGTTGTTGATGCTCTATCTACTTTTTCTTGAATATTCTTAAAAACTTTTTTGTTCCAAACCTTGCTCATTACTGAACCAAAAGGAATATTTCTTTTTTGGAAATAAGAATGTAGACCCATAACTCCTAAACCAACACTTCTTTCTCTCATGGCAGAATACTTTGCATGTTTAAAAGAGTCTGGTGCTTTTGTTATAAAATCTGTCATAACATTATCTAGAAATCTCATTATATCTTCAATAAACTGTTTATCATCTTTCCATTCATCGTATTTTTCCAAATTAAGAGATGACAAACAACAAACGGCTGTTCTTTCATTACCATGGTTATCTATTCCTGTTGGTAATGTGATTTCACTACATAAGTTTGAGGTTTTAACTGTAAGTCCAGCTAGCTTGTGGTGTTGTGGTATTTGTCTGTTCACTGTGTCAATAAAAATAATGTATGGTTCTCCCGTCTCTACCCTAGCAGTCAAAAGTCTTATCCATAAATTTCTAGCAGATAATGTTGATTGAACGGATCCATCCTTTGGACTTCTTAAGGCCCACTGCGCATCTGTTTCTACGGCTCTCATAAAAGCATCTGAAACCAAAATTCCATGATGTAAATTTAGAGATCTTCGATTAACATCGCCACCAGTTGGTCTTCGCATTTCAATAAATTCTTCTATTTCTGGATGGTCAATTGGCAAATAGCAAGCCGCTGAACCTCTTCTTAAAGAGCCCTGACTTATGGCAAGAGTGAGGGAGTCCATAACTTTTATAAAAGGAATTATTCCTGAGGTTTTTCCAACTTTTCCAATTTTTTCGCCAATAGATCTTAGGTTTCCCCAATAACTTCCTATACCTCCGCCTCTAGCAGCTAACCAAACATTTTCACTCCATAGATCTAATATACCTTCAAGGCTATCTCCTGCCTCATTTAAAAAACAAGAAATTGGTAAACCTCTTTCTGTACCACCGTTTGATAAAATTGGTGTCGCTGGCATAAACCACAAATTACTTATATAATTATAAACTCTTTGTGCATGTAAATTGTTATCAGCATAAGTGCTTGCTACCCTTGCAAATAAATCCTGAAAGGACTCTCCATGTCCGAGATATCTGTCTGTTAAAGTTGCTTTTCCAAAGTCTGTAAGATTATAGTCTCTTGATCTGTCGATTTTAATTGTGATGCCCTTTTCATTTTGAAATAATTCAGTTTCGCCTGAAAGCGAAAAGAGATCTGGTTTCTTTGGCCCATTATCCTTAAATTCTTTACTGCTCGTTTTAGAACCTAAAGTGCCCACAGCTTTTTCTATTGCCAAAGATACGCTTTTATTCATAATATTACCTACTTTATGACTAGTTTATTAAAAACAACTATATGTTGTGTGATATTTTTATTAGTATACTACATAAACTATAACATCAACAGAACATTATATGAACATTAAATTTTTTTTTCAAGTGTTAAATTTTGTTGATAAACCTTTACTTAAAACAGACCATAAAATTAATGCTAATAAATCCCAACGGCTTCAGAGAATATGATGCAAGGTGGCTCTACGAAAAAGAAGTAGATCTACCTGGTATTGAGACTCTTGGAAAAGGCTTAGGTACACAAATTATTAAGCATACCAAAAAAGAAAACCCGAGAGTAGTTGTTGGTCACGACTATAGGTCTTACAGTGAAGAAATAAAAAAATTTTTAAAAAAAGGACTTTTGTCGACAGGCTGTTTTATTGAAGACATAGGTCTTTCTTTATCACCTACAGTATATTTTGCGCAATTTAATTTAAATGCAGATGCTATTGCGATGGTAACAGCAAGTCATAATGAAAATGGTTGGACCGGTGTAAAGATGGGAATTAAAAAAGGTTTAACGCATACACCTGAAGAAATGAAAGAATTAAAGGAAATAACATTAAATAAAAAGTTTATTATCGGAACAGGTGTCGAAAAAGAGATAAAAAATTTTAAAAAAATATATATACAAGACTTAATAAAAAAAAATAAAATAAACAAAAAAATTAAAGCTGTAGTTGCCTGTGGAAATGGTACGGCAGGAATTTTTGCACCTGAAGTTTTAAAGGAAATAGGTTGCGAAGTAGTTGAGCTAGATTGCGATCTAAATTTTAATTTTCCAAAGTATAATCCTAATCCTGAAGACCTTAAAATGCTACATGCTATCTCTAAATCAGTTAAAGATAATAAGGCAGATATAGGTTTTGGATTTGATGGAGATGGAGATAGAGTTGGAGTGATAGACAACAAAGGCGATGAAATTTTCTCTGATAAAATTGGGTTATTAATCGCAAGAAATCTTTCCTCGAAATATAAAAATTCTAAGTTTGTAGTCGACGTTAAATCAACTGGGCTTTTTTCAAGAGATGATATTCTTTTAAAAAATAATTGTGAAACAATTTATTGGAAAACGGGACATTCTCACATTAAAAGAAAAGTAAATACTATTAAAGCTTTGGCTGGATTTGAAAAAAGTGGACATTTCTTTTTTAACGAACCTTTGGGGTATGGATTTGATGATGGAATAAATTCAGCAATACAAATATGCCATTTATTAAACGATAACTCAAAAAAAATGGATGAAATTATAAAAGATTTACCAAAAACTTATCAGACACCTACCATGGCCCCATTCTGTAAAGATGAAGAAAAATATAAAGTTGTAGATGATTTGTTAAAAAATTTTAAAGAAATAAAAAATAATAAAATTAAAATTGATGGCCAAGAAATTCAAGAGATAATAACTGTAAATGGAATAAGGTTTTCTTTTATAGATGGCTCATGGGGGCTGGTAAGAGCATCCTCTAACAAACCTTCGTTAGTTGTTGTTACCGAAAGCCCAACTTCTGATATTAGGAAAAAAAAAATATTTGATTTTATCGATAGTTTGCTTCAAAAAACTGGTAAAATTGGAAATTACGATCAAAAAATTTAAAAATTATAATATTCGTACAAAAATTTTGTCCCTATTATAATTAAAAAAAATGCAAAATATTTTGCAAGTTTTTTCTTGTTTAATTTGTGACTAGTTTTTGCTCCTATTCTAGCCATGAATGTTGTAATTGGTATAAAAATTAGAAAAGCCGGTAAATTTAAAAATCCAATACTCATTGGTAAATTAACTTTAAGCAAGTTGCCAGAAATAAAAAAACCTATCGCCCCAAATAAAGCGATTATAAATCCAATTGCCGCTGCACTTCCAATCGCCCGATTTATAGAATACCCGAAGAATTTCAATATCGGTACGTTCATAACAGCCCCTCCTATTCCCATTGGAGCTGATATAAAACCTGTTAAAAAACCACAAAAAATTCGAGATAAAAGGCCCATTTTTATATTTAAATTGCTTTCCTTCTCTTTTAGAAAAAATAAATAAAAGGCTAAAATATAAACAACAATCGAGAAAAAAAGAATTAAAGGCTTAGTTTTTAAGTTTGCAGCAAAAATCGTCCCCGCTATAACACCACTTATTACAAAGATACCGTAGGTTTTAACAATTTTAAAATCTACAGCTTTATGTTCGTGGTGAGTCATCACCGAAACAAAAGACGTAGGTATTATTATTGCAAATGAAGTTCCAACTGCTAAATGCATTAAGTAAGTCGAATCTATTCCAAAAGAAGAAAAAATATAAAATAAAAATGGCACAGTAATTAGACCGCCTCCGATCCCGAATAAACCAGCAGCAAATCCAGCAGGTATTGCGGTTATGATCATAACAACAATAAAATAAAGGATTTGATTAAGTTCAAAATTTTCTATCATCATATAGTTTGGTTAGCTTTTTCATTGTTTTGAGCAATTTTCATTATGTGATGTACTTTTTGAAAATCAGAATCTCTAGCCATCATATTGTCGCTTAAATATCTTTTCCATTTATTTGCACCATTTTGCCCATGATACAAGCCTATGGTGTGTCTCATAATTTGATTCACTCTAGTTCCTTTGCTCACTTCTTTTGTAACATACTCTACTAATTTTTCTGCAACTTCAGATCTTGAAGGAACGTTTTTGTTATTAAAAATTTCATTTTCTATATCTGCTAAAAAATATGGATTTTGGTAAATAGCTCTACCTATCATTACTCCATCGCACTTATTTAAATGTGCTTTTATTTGAGGGCAGTCGGTAATACCTCCATTAATTATAATTTCTAAGTTTTTGTTTGCTTTCTTTATTTCATAAACAAGTGGATAATTTAATTTAGGTATATTTAAATTTTCTTTAGGAGTGAGACCTTTTAAAATTGCTCTGCGTGCATGCAAAATTATTGTTTTACATCCAGAGTTAGAAATTTTTTCTATAAAAGAATTCAAATAATTAAATTCTTCTATTTTGTCGAAACCTATCCTAGTTTTTGCAGTGACTGGAATTTTACAGGAATTAACCATTTCATTTATACATTCTGCAACTAGATCGGGTTCTTTGATTAAACAAGCGCCAAATTTATTTTTTTGTACTTTTTTACTTGGACAGCCTAGATTAATATTAATTTCATCATAACCCATATCTTCGGCTATCTTACAAACTAATGAAAGTTCATTTTTGTCTGATCCTCCAACTTGAAGGGCAAGTGGTTTTTCAATTTTATTGAATCCTAAAATTTTTTTTTTATTTCCATGAATTGCTGACTTAGTGGCAACCATTTCAGTATAAAGCATTACATTCTTGCTTAATAAACGTAAAAAATACCTTTCATGTCGATCCGTACAGTCCATCATAGGAGCAACAGAAACTTTTCTATTAATTTTCAATTATTTTTTTTCTTCTGTGGGAATTTTAACTTCTTCTTTAAGCTCTAGCGGCTTTTCTTCTTCAACTTTTATTTTTAATTCCTCGGGTGTTTCCTTTTTCAAATCTGTTTCAGTTGAAATAACCTTTTTTATTTCAGGAATTTTTCTTGTTCTTTTTGATGGTAAAATAGCTGCACCACTTTTTGATATTTGACCTTTGTACAAAGTTTCAAATTCGTCATTTTCTTCTTCTTCTATTTCTTCTTGTTCTATAATTTCATCCGGTTCTTTTCTTAACCTCAAAATTGCGCTTTTTTCCAATTCTTTTGGCTGAATTTTTGAATCTCCAATTTCTCTTAGTGAAATTATAGTTTTTTTATCATTGTCTTCTTCGACTAACATAGGAGAGCCAGAATTTAACTGTGAAGTTCTTTCTTTAGCCAACAAAACCAAATCATATTGATTATCAACATGTGCTAAGCAATCTTCTACTGTGATACGTGCCATAAGGATCTGCAATAATTAATTAAAAGCTGCGATAAAATCAAGTTTTTTTTTGGGTAATGGGGACATATGATTTCCAAAAAATTAAGATAATGCCTAGTGATATCATAATATATGCGGAACATATAACCCCTATGCTTTCTATTGAGTGACCTGAATCAATTAAAAAACCAAAAATAGCTGTTCCTAATGCAGTAGAAAAGACCATTAAAGAGCCAGTTAAAGCTCTTATCGATCCTAGAAAGTTAACTCCATAAATTTCAGCCCATAAAGATGATACGAGTACATTGGCCAAGCCATTTGAAATTCCAAGTAAACCCATAAATATAAAGGCTGAGTACGAATGGTCAAAAATAATTAAAACAATTAAACCAAATAGCATTGGTATATTTAAGTACGGTAAAATTTTTCTACTAGTGAATTTATCCACAAAAAAACCAGACATAAATAAAGTAGAAACTGTAAGAACAGAATAAAACATGAATGCTTTAGCTATTGAATATTCGTCCCAACCTTTTGACTCTATAATAAAAGATTGATTAATAACTATACCGGTTATAATAAATGGGCACGCTAAGGTTGATGGTAAGAGAGAATAAAACCTAAAATCTTTTAAAACTTCTTTCCTTGTCCAACTTTTTATTAAAAGTAATTTTTTTTGGTAATCTCTTTTTTTTTCTCTTGAAGAGATTTTTATATCTTTTACAGTAAAATATGAAAAAATTGGAAGAAATATTAAAACTAAAATTCCAATTTGTATCCACAAATCCCTCCAGTGCATAAAGGATAGTAAAAAAACGATTAGAACAGGTAGTATAAATTCTCCCAGTGACATTCCCAACCAAGTAAAACTTAAAGCTTTTCCTCTTGTTCTTTCAAAATACCTAGAAATTGTAGTTGTGGCAGTGTGTGACATAAGTCCCTGTCCCGCTAATCTTAAAAGAAATATTCCGATGAATAAAAAAATTATTCCATTAACAAAAGAAAAAAAAATACTTGCTAAAAAAAGAAGAAAAATAACTAGAAAGGAATAGTTAACCAGTTTTATTTCATCAATTTTCTTTCCTAGCCAAATTAAGGATAAACTGCTACATAAAGTAGCAATACCATATATACTTCCAAATTCAGCATGACTTATATTTAATTCATTCCTAATTTCTGAATTAAATAGACCTATAAAAAAACTTTGTCCAATACATGAAAAAAAAGTAAAAACAAATCCAAAAATTATTATTTTGAAATTTGATCTGATAATATCTATAATCATGATATGTCTTGTAAAGTTTCTTTTATTGGTTTGGGTGTCATGGGTTACCCTATGGCAGGTTATATATCAAAAGCTGGTCACAATGTAACTGTTTATAATAGAACAAAATCTAAAGCAGAAAAATGGGTTAAAGAATATAAAGGCAAAGTAGCTGAAACACCTATGGATGCAGCTAAAGATAGTGATTTTATTTTTACTTGTGTTGGAAATGATAATGATCTTAGAGAAGTCAGTTTGGGTGAAAAAGGTTTGTTTAAAGCTGCAAAAAAAGGTTCAGTTTACGTAGACAATACTACTGCGTCTGCAAATATTGCAAGAGAACTTTATAAAGAAGCAAAAAATAAGGGATTTTATTTTTTGGATGCTCCAATTTCTGGTGGTCAAGCTGGAGCAGAAGGTGGGACTTTAACAGTAATGGTTGGTGGAGATGAAATCCCTTTTAAAAAAGCTGAGCCAATAATTGACTGTTATAGTAAAAAAATAAAATTACTTGGGGCATCTGGCAGTGGACAGTTGACAAAGATGGTAAATCAAATTTGTATTGCAGGGGTAGTTCAAGGATTATCAGAAGCTATCAATTTTGGGATGAATGCAGGTTTAAATATGCATGATGTTATTGAAGTAATATCAAAAGGGGCTGCTCAGTCTTGGCAAATGGAAAATAGGCATAAAACAATGATTGAAGATAAATTTGATTATGGTTTTGCTGTAGATTGGATGAGAAAAGATTTAAAAATAGCTATGGATGAAGCAAAAAAGAATAATTCTCCTCTACCTATTACAAAAGTTATAGATGAATATTACGCTGAAGTACAAAAAATGGGTGGACAGAGATGGGATACTTCAAGCTTAATTAAAAGATTTAGAAAATAAACCGTGCCAGAAGAAAAAGTAAGTTATTACGAAGATTTCAACGAAATAGAAAAAAAAATCTGGAGTCTTTTAACAAACGCTGTAAAAGACCGCAGATCAGAATTTAGAACACCTGTTTTTATATGTGGAAATGATAAAGATTTAGATGGAAGAGTTGTTGTCCTAAGAAAAGCCGATCAAGAAAATAATTTTATTCAATATCATAGCGATATTAGATCTTCTAAAATAGAAAAAATTAAAAAAAATCCTTCTTGCTCAATTTTATTTTATGGTAAAGAGGAAAAAATCCAACTACGTTTAAAAATAGATTGTGAAATAAACTATAATAACGAAGTCACAAAAGAATCTTGGGATAAAACTGGACACATAAGTAGAAAATGTTATCTCGTCACTGATGGGCCAGGAACATTCTCAAAAAAACCAACTTCAGGTTTGAATGGAAAATTTGATAATTTTGACTTTACAAAAGAAGAAAGTGAGCATGGTTACAAAAATTTCTGTGTTGTTAAATGCAAAATTAAAAGTATTGAGTGGCTTTATCTTGCGGCCAAAGGACATAGGAGAGCCTTGATTGATTTAAATGGGTCAAAAAAATTTAATTGGTTAGTACCTTAGATAAAATTTATTTTTTATATTTTTTCCAATTGTCTTGGTAGTGCTTAGTATTTTCAAACACAGATTTTTTTTCATCTTCTGTTACCTGTCTAATAACTTTCCCAGGTGCTCCAATAACTAAGGAGTTATCTGGAATTTCTTTATTCTCCGTAATTAAAGCTTTAGCGCCAATAATACAATTTTTTCCTATCTTAGCTTTATTTAAAATCACAGCACCAATTCCAATCAAACTATTATCTCCAATAGTGCATCCGTGAAGCATAACCATATGTCCAACCGTTACATTTTTTCCAATTTTAAGTGGACACCCGGGATCAGTGTGTAAAACACTTCCGTCCTGTACATTTGAACCTTCTCCAATATAAATATTTTCAATATCTCCTCTTAAGGTTGCATTGAACCAAATACTTGTATTTTTTTCTAAGGTTACGTCGCCAATAATTGAAGCATTTGGTGCTACCCAATTTTCGCCCGAGTTTTTTGGTTTTTTATTTTCAAAATCGTAAAACATACTTTATATAATACTTAACATGTCACTTACTAAAACGCCAATATGTGATTTTGGCAAAAAGGCTGAAAATTTTAAATTAAAATCAACAGATAACAAAATTATATCTTTAAATGAAATAAAAGGTGAAAATGGAACTTTGATAATGTTTATTTGCAACCATTGCCCATACGTAAAAGCTATTTTGACAGACATTGTTAATGATACTAATGCTTTAAAAAATGAGGGTATTAATTCTGTTGCAATAATGTCGAATGACACAAAAAATTACCCAGATGATTCTTTTGATAAAATGATAGAATTTTCTAAAAAAAATAAATTTAATTTTCCTTATCTAATCGATGAAACTCAGGAAATTGCAAAAAAATTTGGAGCTGTATGCACTCCTGATTTTTTTGGCTATAATAAAAATCTTGAACTTCAGTACAGAGGGCGTATGAAAGAATTAAAAGATTTAAAACCTATTAATAAAGGTGAAAGCGATTTGTTTTTAGCTATGAAATTAATTTCAAAAACAAGTGTCGGGCCAAAAAATCAAATTCCAAGTATGGGTTGTAATATTAAGTGGTTTAATTAATGTTTGTTATTTCAACAAGAAATTTTCCTCCAGATATAGGTGGAATTCAAAATTTAATGGAAGGATTGGCAAAGGCTTTAATTAATCATGGGCCTGTAAAAGTTTTTGCTGATGATTTTCCAAATTCTGAAAAATACGATAAAAATTCAACCATAGAAATCCAAAGAGTATCAGGATTTAAAATTTTTAGAAAATATAGAAAAGCAAATTTAGTAAATGAGTTTATAAAAAATAAAAATGTAAGAGCTTTATTTTTGGACCATTGGAAAAGTTTAGAGAACCTAAATCAAGAAAATTTAAAAGGTATCCCTGTTTTTTGTTTAATCCATTCAAAAGAAATTAATCATCCTATTGAAACTAGCTTAAATAAAAGAATGAATAAATCATTGAATAAAGCAAAGTATGTTATTGCAAATTCGAACTTTACAAAAGACTTGGCTACAAGTCTTGGAGTTAAAAAAGAAATAATACATGTTATACACCCGGGGTCGGACTATCCCATCAATATAGAAAAAGAATATGAACAAAAAGCTAAGAACATTTACCAAAACAGTTTTCCAAAAATAATTACAGTGGCTAGATTAGATAAGAGAAAAAGTCATCAAAATATATTGATGTGTATTAAAAATCTGAAATCAAAATTTCCCAATATTAAATATATTTCTATAGGAAATGGTGATGAAAAAAAAAATCTGGAAAAACTAAAAAATGAACTTGGATTAGATAAGGAGGTAAATTTCTTATATGAAACTAATGAACAATTAAAAATTGCTTTATTAAATAATAGCGACCTTTTTTTAATGCCTTCAGTTATTTATAAAAAATCTGTTGAAGGTTTTGGAATTTCATTTATTGAAGCTGCTTCTTACGGTAAAGGTTCGATAGGCGGAAAAGATGGTGGAGCAAAGGATGCTATATTAGATGGTAAAACTGGTTTTTTATGTGATGGAAATGATTTAAATTCAATATACGAGACTATTATAAAATTTTTTGAAAATGAGAATTATAAAAAATTAGGTTCTAACGCTCAAGATTTTTCAAAAAATTTCAAATGGAATAAAATTATTAAACAATACTTAAAATTAATTTAAATTTTTTTGAACTTCATCCATAACTTTATCTACAGTTAAATCGGAAAGTTTTTTACTTGTTAAAGCCTTAAATTTATCTGTTTGAATACTTACTTTCTTTGCTGATGTATGGCTACCAAATAAAACTAAACCTTTTTTATTCAAATGTGAGGTAATGTGCGCAGGTCCAGTATCATTAGAAATTACATATGAAGAATTTTCTATTAACGTTATTAAATAATTTAAATTTACTGGCTCATTGTCTTCATTTAAAACTACTTTTGCATTGAATGACTTTGCTTCTTCGGTCTCTCCGGGACCGGGTATTACTAAAACAGAATATCTATTTTTATAAAGTTGTTTAAATTTATTTACCAGTTGTTTAAAAAAAGGCCATTTTTTTTTTAAATGTTTTTTTGAGCAAAAAGGAAAGATTAAAATATATTCTCCACTTGTATGTTGTTTGATGATTTTTTCAACATTAACAAATGACCATGATAAATTTACATGATTAATTTTATTAGTTTTGACTCCACTTTTTTCAAGCTGTATTGCCATTCTTTCTAAAACCGGCTCTTCATCAAAATCTTTTTTTTTTTGCCCTGGTTCTAAAGATGTTTCTGTTGAAGACCATATTGGTTTAGGTAGTAAAAATTTTTTATAAAACTTTGTTCTACTTGAATTTTGTAAATCAAAAACATGTGTGAAATTGTATTTTGTTAATAATTTTTTTAAATTATGAAGATAAAAAAAATTCCATCTCGGAAGTCTTTTATCAATCAAAACACCATCAAGATAAGGACAATGGGACATTAGATAGGCATACGGAGATGCCGTGAGTAATAGAATCTTTGAATTTTTGAATGAATTTTTTATATCCTCCATTGCTCCATTAGCTTGGATTAAATCCCCCAAAGAACCATGTTTGATTATCAGTACATTTGACATTATTTTAACTGCATATATTTAATTTTCTAGTATAGTCAAATATTACATTATGAATACTAAAATTGATAAAATATTTGCAGAAATATCAGCTGGTGAATTAGTCGATAAAATAACAATTTTAGAAATAAAAAAAGTAGAAATAACCAATGAACAAAAACTTAAAGATGTTGAAAAAGAACTTAAATCACTCAATGAGACTCTTAAAAAATCTATACCTGACCAATCTTTAATTACAGATCAAATACATGATTTGAAAAATATAAATTATAAATTATGGCATATTGAAGATAAGAAAAGAGAATCTGAAAAGAAAAAAGATTTTGGAAAAGAATTTATAGAACTTGCTAGAAATGTTTATAAATTTAATGATGAAAGAGCTAAAATTAAATTCAAAATAAATGAAATTTTAAATTCAAATATTAAAGAGGTAAAGTCTTACGAATAGAATTAATAATATTTCATCTTTTTTTCAGTAAATTTGATAAAATTGTGAATTAAAAAAGTAAAAAATAAATAAATGCTTCCGGCAAAAATAAAAACTTCTACTGGATTAAAATGAGTAGAAATTATGTATTTTGCAGCACCAGTTAAATCTATAAGTGTGATAGTACTTGCTAAAGAAGTGCCCTTCAACATTAGTATCATTTCATTCCCATATGCAGGTATAGATTGTTTTAAACCTATAGGAAGAATAATTTTGTAAAAAATATTATATTTAGACATGCCCAAAGAATGAGCGGCTTCTATTAAATCTTTATCAACTTTTTCAAATCCAGATCTAAATATTTCTGCAGTGTAGGCTCCTGTGTTTAGAGAAAAAGCTATAATAGCGCACCAATAAGGTTTTTTTAAAACTACCCATAAAAATGACTCTCGAATAAATTCAAGTTGAGCAAGTCCAAAGTAAATAATAAACATTTGTACAAAAAGTGGTGTTCCTCTAAATATAAAAGAATAGTAATAAGATATGTTGTGAACTACTTTATTTTTACTAAGTCTTAGAATGGCAAAGACTAGTCCTAATAAAATTCCAATAAATAAAGAAAGTAGAGTTAGTTCAATTGTTAATATCGAAGCTTTAAGTAGTTCAGGTAATTTTTCTATCATTAAGTTCATGGTTTAAATAAAATTATATTTTTTTTCTAATTTATTGAAAAATTTCATACTGAAAGTTGTTAAAATTAAATACAAAACTGCCGCAAATATATAAAAAAATAATGGATTTCTAGTAGATCCAGCTGCAATATAAGATTGTCTCATAATTTCAACTAAACCGGTGACCGATATTAGTGCAGTATCTTTTAATGTTATTTGCCAAACATTTCCTAAATTTGGAATAGCTAATCTTAAAACTTGAGGTAAAATTACATGGTTAAAATAAACTATCTTTTTTAATCCAAGTGATTTAGCACCTTCGAATTGTCCAACATTGATTGAAAGAATCGCTCCTCTAAAAACCTCAGTTGAGTATGCTCCTGAAATAATTCCTATTGATAAAGCGCCAGTTAAAAAAGCATTTATTTCTATATATTCATTGTAACCAAAAATTTTAGCGACATACATAACTGCTCCACTTGATCCAAAAAAAAATAAATAAATAATAAGAAGCTCAGGAACTCCTCTGAATATAGTTGTGTAAGAATTTCCGATAAAATTTATTATTTTATTTTTTGATAATTTCAAAGGAACAAAAATAAATGCAAAAATAAACCCAATAAAAAAAGCTGTGATAGCAACCGCTATAGTCATTAGAGTGGCTCTAAATAACTCGTCTCCCCACCCAGTATCACCAAATGATAAAAGTTCCATAGTTTTTCAGGCGATAAGTTAATATCGCCTGAGAAATTCAATTACATAGAAGCATCAAAGCCAAAATGCTTTATAGCTAATTTTTTGATTATTCCTTTTTTTCTTGCAGTATCGATTGCAGTATTAAAATCGCTTAATAGCTTAGAGTCAGCTTTTCTAATTCCAACGCCTACTCCACTTCCAAATGTACCGCCTGAAAAAGTGGGGCCGACTAAATTTAAAACATTACCCGCTTTTGCATTATAGTCTTCAAAAGCTACCGCTGCAGCTAACGCAGCATCGATTCTACCGGCAGCCAGATCAAGGTTTACCTCATCTTGAGTTTTATAAGTCCAAACATTTATTTTTCCAATTTGTCCAGATTTTAAAAAATTTTGATGAATTGTTCCCGTTTGAACTCCGACAACTTTACCTTCAAAAGTTTTTTTTAACTCATTAAGAGTTGACTCATCTTTGGAATCAATTTCATTAAGATTAATTGACTTCGGTGTTCTAGGTTTAAGTTTAGATCCTTTTACCACCGCAAATGAAGCCACTTCATCAGCATAACCTTGGGAAAAATTAATTTTTTGTTTTCTTTCATCCGTTATAGACATCCCGGCCATAATCGCATCAAATTTTCCAGATTGAAGAGCTGGAATCATGCCGTCCCAATCTTGTTCTACTATAGAGCAGGTATGACCCATGATTTTACAAAGTTCCATTGCTAAATCTACCTCAAAACCAATTAGTTTGCCTGAAGCATCTTTTGCATTCCATGGCGGATAAGCTCCTTCAGTGCCAATTTTAACATTGTCAGAATATGCATTTCCAACTAATAAAAAAATTGTAGCAACAAAAGAAATAAATATTTTTTTTAAAGTTTTCATATATCCTCCTATTATTTGTATCTATTGTAGATAAAAAATTAGATTATGCTAGAGATTAATTAACCAATTAGATCTTTGATTATTTCATGATAGAAGAGGCAAAATTCCAATTACAGTCAAAACTTGGAATGTGGGTGCCAGATAAAGTAACGTTTCCAAAGCTCTTCTCAAAAATTTTACACCAATTATTAACTTGTTTTGGTTTTTTATCATTGCTTCCAACCTGTGCTGTTATAACCCCACCCTTCTTTAAAATTCTTTTTAAGCCTTTCATATTTTTTCTTGCTAGATCAATGCAATATTGATCATCATTAAGGTCAACAAATATCTTGTCATATTTTGAGTCTTCGACTGATTTTATGCTTTCAAAAGCATCTCCCCAAAAAGTTTTAATTTTATTGCTTTTTTTAACTTTAGAACAAACTTTAGGTAAATGTTTATAACAAACATCAACTACTTCCGGGTCTAACTCGTACCAATCTATATAATTAGAGTTATTTTCAATGCACGCTCTTGCAACTCCTCCATCACCCCCTCCAATAATGGCAACATTGGAATTTTTTTTTACTTAAATCATAACTAGATTTAAAAAAACTAGAGCTATAGATTTTTTCATCTTTTTCTGCAACTTGAATTTCATGATCGATAAATAAAGCGTGACCAAACTCTTCCAAGTTAAGAACTTCAACATATTGTCCTACTTTTGTGGTAATTCTTTCTAAAACATCTTTAACAACATAATATTTTTTCTGCCCTGGAGTGCTATAAATATCATCATATAAACTAATACTGTTTCTATCAAAACTTTTTGTGACAATTCTTTCGTGTTGAATTTCTTTTCTTAATATCTTTAAGGCTATTTTTGGATGAACTTTTCCACACGTAAAAAAATCAAAGCTTATTACTCTTTTTTCTGGAAAAGTATGAAAACTCATATGACTTTCGGACAGCAATGCAACTAATGTGAATCCTTGCGGTTCAAATTTATGGCTGTTGACATTGAGTATTTGAACTTTGGCTGATTTAGCAATCTTATAAATTACCTTTTCGTAAAAAGAAGGTGAATAATCTTTCTTTACACCTAGAAAATCAATCGTGATGTGTTCCCCAACTTTAACCATAAAAACTACCCTATCTTATAATTTTTAAATTTTCCCAATACTACCTTCATTTCTTTTTTGGAGAGAATCTTGGGTATTCCGATTCTTAGTGCATTTATATATTGATGGCAAATATTTTCGATCTCTTGAGCAAGCTCAAAAGCTTTCTCTAAATTTTCTCCAAACGCAATCTGTCCGTGATTTGAAATTAAACAAGCTGATCTTTTTTTTAGAGCGGTTAAAATATTTTTGGATAAATTTCTTGTACCAAAAGTACTATATTTAGCGCATTTTATGTCTTCTCCTCCTGCAACTGCAAC
>MDSV01132457.1_pt1 | contig 57747 bp, 55 predicted proteins | sample 810851 | NCBI WGS metagenome assembly MDSV01 (sample SAMN05326640, study PRJNA326480) | marine metagenome | isolation source: seawater | place: Atlantic Ocean: North East | collected 2012
CAAAATTTAAACCAATAATACTAAGATTTTCAACTGCATTTGGTGTTTCTTTGAGGCCTAGATTTGATTTATCCATAAATGAATTTGTATTGAGAGCTTCTTTGAAACAAGAGCTTGAACTCTATGATCATAATACTTGGAGACCATATTGTCATATAAAAGATTTTTCAAAAATTATTTATAAATGCTTAGTACATAAAAATATAAAAATATTTTATCAAGTTTTTAATGTTGGATCCAATAAAAATAACTTTAGAAAGATAGATATTGTAAAAAAAATTAAAAAATTTATTCCTAAATTTAAATATAAAATTGTTAAAAATTCAGTAGATCCTAGAGATTATCGTGTCAGTTTTAATAAATTAAAAAAATTTTTTAAAATAAAAAAATTAATTTCAGTAGATTATGGGATTGAAGAGATTATAAATTTTTTAAAAGATAATAAAAATCAAAAAAAACTTCTTAAATACGGAAATTTTAAGATAAATCAACAATGAGAAAATTTTTCTTACATGAACCTAAAATTGAAAAAGAAGAAATTTTTTCTGTAAATCAATGTTTAAAAACGGGATGGTTGTCACCCTCAGGTAGTTTTGTAAAAAAATTTCAAGATAAATTATATAAACTATCAAAAACTAATTTAGTTTTAACAAATAGTGGGACATCTGCCCTTCATTTAAGCTTAATTTTATCTAATGCAAAAGAAGGTAATGAGGTAATGGTACCAACAATTTCGTTTATAGCAACTGTAAACGCTGTTTTGTATGCTGGTTGTCATCCTATCTTTTTTGATTGTCAAAAAAATAACCCAAATCTTGATATCGAAAAAGTTATTTTTTTTTTAAAAAATCGAACGTTTAAAAAAAATGGTTATACTTATAATATAACTACAAAAAGAAAAATTTCAGCATTAATAATCACGCATGTATTTGGTAACGTATTAGAGTTTTCTAAATTAAAAAAAATTTGTAAAAATTTAAAAATTAAAATAATTGAAGATGCTGCTGAAGCTTTAGGTTCTCAATTTAAAAATAAAAAGCAAGCTGGAACTCTAGGTGATTATGGAGCTTTATCTTTTAATATTAATAAAATAATCACATCTTCTGGAGGAGGAGCTCTTTTTATTAAAAATAAAAAACAAATAAAAAGAGCAAAACTGTTAATTAAACAAAGCAAAACAAACGATATATTATTTCATCATTGTGAGGCTGGATACAACTATGGCATGCCCAATATAGCTGCTGCTATAGGTTTTTCACAACTAAAAAGATTAGGTAAAATATTAAATTTAAAAAAGAAAATTTACAAAGAGTATATGAAAAATTTTAAATTTAACAAAAATATTGATTTAATAAATGCAAGTAAATTCTCAAATAATTGGTTAAATGGAATCATCATAAATGCTAATTCAAATTATTCAAAATTAAAAAATATCATTGCAATAATTGAAAAAAGTGGAGTGCAAGTAAGACCTCTTTGGTATCCTTGCGATAAACAAACATATCTCAGAAAATACGAAAAATTTAATTTAGTTAATTCTAATAAACTTTACAAAAAAATAATTTGTCTACCTAGTAGCTTTTTTTTAAATAAAAAAGATATAATTAAAATTTCAAAAATTGTATTAAATGCTATTGAATAAAAAAACTCATAGAACAACAATTATTGCCGAAATAGGCGTTAATCATAACGGCAATTTCAAGACCGCAAAAAGACTCATAAAAGTTGCAAAAGACATTGGCGCAGATTATGCAAAATTTCAAATGTATGAACCTGATGAGATGGTTACAGAAACAGCTAAAAAAGCAAAATATCAAAATAAGAGTATGGGCAAATCTATTTCTCAAAAAGATATGTTAAGAAAATACTATTTTTCAGAAACAGAGATAAAAAAGCTTTATAATTATTGCAAAAAAGTTGGAATTAAGTTTTTGTCATCTATTTTTGATGAACAAAGTCTTGAGAGGTATGTTAAGTTAAAACCAGATTATATTAAATTACCATCACCTGAGATAAATAATATTTTTTTATTAAGAAAAATTAAAAAAATTAAAAATAAAATACCGATTATATTTTCAACAGGAATGTCTAGTGAAAAAGACATTTTAGAAGTTTATAAAATTTTAGGAAAAAATTTTTCTTTAATACCCATGTACTGTGTAAGTTCTTATCCAGCGCTACTATCAGAAATAGATTTAAAAAAATTTATTAATATGAAAAAAAAATATAAAATTATTGGACTTTCTGATCATACGAACTCTTTAGAAACATCTATTATTTGCACTTATCTTAAGGTTAATATTATTGAAAGACACTTAACACTGGATAATAAGCAAATAGGACCAGACCACTCATCAAGTTTAAATCCACATGATTTTAAAGAATTTATTATGTCAGTTAGAAATACTGAGGTTTTGATTTCAAAAAATGTAAAAAATAAAAATGAAATAAAAAATAGAAAATTTGTTAGAAAAATACTTGTTGCTAGGAATGCTATTAAAAAAGGTGAAAAATTTACAGTCAGAAATGTAACTTGTAAGAGATCTGGCATTAGAGGTTATGATCCAATGTTTTTTAAAAAAATTGAGAATAAAAAATCTATCAAATCATATTTAAAAGATGAGATAATTTATTTATGAGAATTTGTATATTTAGTGGCTCTAGATCAGAATATGGATTGTTAAAAAAAATAATTTTAGACTTACAAAATGATAGTTTTTTTAAAACAGATTTTTTAGTCTCCGGATCTCATTTGGAAAAGAATTTTGGATACTCTATAGATCAAATATATAAAGATAATATTTGGGTAAAAAAAAAAATTAAAATTAATGTAAAAAATGACAAAAATTGGCATATAGCAAATGCCTTTTCAGAAGTTACTAAAAAAACAAATAACTTTTTTTTAAATAAAAGATACGATTTAATTATTTTATTAGGAGACAGATATGAAACATTTGCTACTGCTGTGTCAGCTTATATTAATAGAATTCCAATATTGCATATTCATGGTGGTGAAAAAACATTTAATAGCTTGGATGATAATTATAGGCATTCTATTAGCAAATTAACAAATATCCATATGGTATCTCATGAATTAAATAAAAAAAGATTAATTCAATTAGGAGAAAATAAAAAAAATATTTATGTAGTTGGTGGATTAGGAGCAAACATAATAAAAGGAACCGAAGTATTAGAAAAAAAAATATTAGCAAAACACATAGATATAGATTTTAATAAACCTACTGTTATTGTTAACTTATATAACGAAATTTTTAATCAGAAAGGTACTTTAAAAGCATTAAATAATATTTTTTCTGCTATTAAAAAATTAAAAAAAATTAATTTTATTTTTACACTTCCTTCTCATGAAATAAATTCAGAATTTTTGAATAAAAAAATTATAAAAATGTGTAATAAACAAATTAATTGTAAAGTATATAAAAACCTTGGAAATATAAAATATTATTCTTTATTGAAATATTCAAATTTGATTATAGGTAATTCCTCTAGTGGGATACTAGAAGCTCCAAGTTTTAAAATATATACAATTAACATCGGCTCTAGGCAGTTTGGAAGAATTTTTTGTAAAAGTATAATTAACGCAGATTATAATGATAAAAATTTGTTAAATAAAATATTAAAGTTTATCAACAAGAAGCACAATTATAAAAATCCTTATTATAAAAAAGATACTTACAAAAGAATTAAGAGTATTTTAAAAAAAATTAATTTAAAAGATTTAAAAACAAAAGAATTTATTGATATATGAAAAATTGGAAAAGTGCTCTGATGTTTGAAAAAGCAAATATTTATGATGCAATAAAAAATTTAGAATATACTGGTCTCCAAATCATTTTAATAATAAATAATAAAAAAGAATTTGTAGGTACCCTCACAGATGGAGATATACGATCTGGAATTTTAAAAGGTCAGTCATTAAATTCTAGTGTAAAAAATTTAGTTAATCGGAGTCCAAAAACAGCTAAATCAAATTGGTCATATGAACAAGCTTTAAAATTAATGAACAAATTCACTCTTAATCATATTCCTATAATAAATAAAAAAAAAATAGTAGGTGTTTTTGCCAGAAATTCAAATTTAACAAATCAAAAAATAAATAATTTTATTTTGGTAATGGCTGGTGGGAGAGGCAAAAGAAATATGCCCCTAACAAAATCAATACCAAAGCCATTATTAAAATATAAAAATAAAATGTTGATTGATATTATTTTAAATAAAATAAAAAAAGAAGGTTTTGAAAATGTATTCATTTCAATTGGATATCTTAAAGATAAAATAATAAAAAAATTAAATGAAAATAAAAAATATGATTTAAGAATAAATAATATAGTTGAAAATAAGCCTTTAGGAACTGCAGGATGTTTAAGTAAACTAAAAAATAAAACTAGTGAACCAATTTTAATAACCAATTGTGATATAGTAACTGATTTAAAATATAAAAAATTAATTAATTTTCATATTAAAGAGAAAAGTGATTTGACTGTTGTTATAAAAGAATACAAGACACAAAATCCATTTGGCAGCATAAAAATTAAAAATAGAAAAATTACAGAAATAGAGGAAAAACCTATAAACATGAGCTATATAAATGCAGGTATATATGTAATCAATCCAACTATTCTTAAGCACATACCTAAAAATAAAAACTATGATATGAATGAGCTAATTTTAAGGTTAATAAAATTTAAAAAAAAAATTGTTCCATATCCAATTGTTGAAAAATGGAATGATGTTAGCCAGTATTTAAAAAAATGATTAAACAAAAAAAAAAGCTTGAAAAATTAAAACACCATTACGATAGATACGGTTGGGTTGTATACAAAAAATTATTTGATTTTCAACAAATTCAAAAAGTAAAAATTATAATAAATAATTATTTGGATTCACAAATAAAAAAAACTAATGAAAAGACTAGGTCTATAAACTTTATAAATGATAAAATTAAATCAGTAAATCAAGTTAACTCTTTTCACGAGCTTGCAAAAAATAAACAAATTAAAGTATTAGCAAATTCAAAAAAAGTATTAAATATTGCATCTTTTTTTTTAAACTCAGAGCCAGAATTTAGAAGCTGTGAATTATTTGCAAAACCTGCAAGAAAAGGTCTTCCATCTCCTAATCATCAAGATAATTTTTATTGGGGAGTGAATGGATCTAATGCTTTAACATTTTGGATAGCCTTAGATAAATCAACAAAAAAAAATGGTTCAGTGCATTATTATGACGGAACACATAAATTTGGAATATTAAAACATGATCCGTCATATGCCAAAGGTAGTTCACAAATGATTTCAGATAAGAAATTTCTTAAACTATTTAATATATCTCAGCCTGAATTAGAACCAGGTGATGCAATAATTCATCATTCTTTAGTTGTTCATGGTAGCTCTAAAAACTTATCAAACAGATATAGAAGAGGATGGACTATTCAGTTTAAAGATAAATTTGCAAAATATGACCTTAAACAAATAAAATTTTACGAAAATAGTTTAAGGCAACAAATTGAATCAAGGTAATCAAAATAAATATGCCAGGATATGAATTAATTGACAAGAAAGAATTTTTAGCTGTAAAAAAAATTTTTGATAATGGTGGTATACTATTTGCCCATGGCTTCGAAAAAATTAGAAAAAATTTTCACGTTAGAGAATTTGAAAATTTAACAAAAAATTTTTTTAAATCAAATTATGCTCTTGCTGTTTCATCAGGAACGGCAGCTATAAAAATAGGTCTTAAGGCTTTAGGCGTCAAAAGAGGTGACGAAGTAATTACTCAAGCTTTTAATTTTATAGCAACAATTGAGGCTATACTAGATTGTGGAGCAAAACCTGTTCTAGTTAATGTAGATGAAACATTAAATATGGATATAGACGAATTAAAAAAAAAAATTACAAAAAAAACTAAAGTTATAATACCTGTTCATATGCTTGGATACCCATGTGATATGAATAGTATAAAAAAAATATCTAGAGCAAGAAAAATAAAAATTTTGGAAGATAATTGCGAATCAATTGGTGGAACTTATGATGGAAATTTTTTAGGCAATACTTCAGATATAGGTGTTTTGAGTTTTGATTTTGGAAAAACTCTGACCACTGGAGAAGGTGGCATGATTTTAACTAATAATAAAAAATATTTTAATTATTGTAAACAATATCATGATCATGGTCATAAAAATATAAAAAATCTTTCTAGGGGAAATGACAAAGTAGATATTGCAGGTTTCAATTACAGAATGACCGAACTACAAGGTGCAATTGGAAAAGAACAATTAAAAAAACTAAATATTTTACTGAAAGATAATAAAAAAAAATATTATATTTTAAAAAAAAATATAAAAAGATTCAAAAAAAGAAAAATGCCTGATAATGGCGTTTCAAATTATGATAATTATATTTTCTTTGTTAATAGTAAAAAAGAGAAAATAAAAATTTTAGAAATTTTACATAAATCAAATATTTCAACGAAAAATTTACCAGATGCTATTAAATGGCATTGCGCATATTATTGGAGACATATATTTACTTTAAAAGATGTAGTTTCAACAAAAAAAACTAAACAATTACTAGATACCGCAATTGCAATTCCAATTTTCTATAAAAAAAAATTAGATTTCTATATTAAGTTAGCTAAAAAAATAAATAAATTACGATGATAAATCTAAAAGATTTTGCATTTATAGTTCCAGCAAGAAAAAACTCCAAAGGAATAAGAAATAAAAATCTTGTCAGGTATAAAAAAAAAAGTTTAATAGAACACACATTTGAAATATTAAACTCTATAAATAAAAAAAATAAATTTGTACTAACGGATTGTAATAAAATCAAAAAAATTGCCAGCAAATATTCAATTAGCGTTGATTACAAAAGACCAAATAAATTATCGGGTGATAAAATAGAATTACTAGATAATTTAATACATTTCGATAAATACTTATCTAAATATCATAACTTTATAAACTATGTAATATTGCAACCCACTTCTCCCCTAAGAACAAAAAAAGATTTATTTGAATCAATTAAAATTTATAATAAAAAAGGATTTGATAGTTTATTTTCAGCTTCACCATCCATTGAACATCCTTCAGATTCTTTCTATTTACACGAAAATAAAATTAAATATTTTATTAAAACGAAAAATTCGCTAAGACAGTCCTATCAAAAAAGCTATTTTGTAAATGGTGCTATATATATTTTTAAAAAAAAATTATTAAAAAAGAAAAAAATTATTTCACAAAAGCATGGAATATACATGATGAAAAAAATAAATTCATTAGATATAGATGATTATCAAGATTTAGAGTTATTTAAAAAAGTTATTTATTAATTAATATGAATAAATTATCCTTTTTTATTATTAGAGCGCCAAAAACCAGCATGTCATTCAAATGAAAATAATTTTTGTTGATGAGCATTATCAGCTAGATCAAATAAATTTGAAAGCAAGAGATATTATATTCTCGTTAAGACCTGATTGTTCATATTTATTAGAAAAAAAAAATATAAAATTTTTTGATTATTCTGATTTTTATAATCATAATTTAGAATATAATAATTATTATAATTATAACGCACTCATAGAAAAAATAGTAAAAATAATTGACTCAAATTTTTTTAATTATTCTCAAAATTATAAAAATTTAAATTGGAGTATCTTTAATGACTTTAGTTATGTAATCAAAAAATGGTATGACTCGTTATTGTTTCATTCAAAAGTTTTAAATAAAATAGTAACTGATTTTCAACCTGATGAATTTGAATTTTCAAAAAAAACAGATTTAAATATCAATAATGATTATTTAATAGATGATAATGTTAACATTATTGAACTGTTGGCGAGACATAATCTAAAAATTAAAATATCATATCTAAATAAAAAAAAACAATTCGAAAACAATTTCTTTTTTTCTTTTGGACAATCTAAGTTTCTTAAAAATACATATGCTTCTTTCTTAATATGGAAAAATTTAATAAATAATTTAAAACTAAAATATTTTTTTAAATATAAAAGAATTGATTATTTAGCTATTGGATGTGATGAAATATTTTCTGACTCAAGATTTAAGTCAGATTTTATATTTAATATATTTCCACAAAAGAGTCCGAAAAACAATAAGTTAGATGAAGATCTGATCTTAACAACAAAAAAATTATTAAAAAATTTAGAGGCTTTTAAACATGGAGAAATTAATTTTTATTTTATTTTTGAGGAAATAATAAAATTTATAAGTTGTAGAACTGATTTTTTTTACACTGAATACAAAAAATTTAATAAATATTTAAAAAATAAAAATATTAAAAAATTTATTTTTCAATCTATGGCTCCATTTTATTATCCAACTTTTATTTTTAGATTATTAGCTCAAAAAAATAATATACCTTTTTTTACATGGGTTCACGGAGGTTATTTTGCATTATCTAATCCAGGTTATGAAGTTGTTGATTATAAGTTCTGTGAAAATCATATTGGTTACGGAAAATATCTTATTGATTTAGTAAGTAACAGAATGACTAGTATTCAAAAAATATATAATAAAAATTATAATGTCAATTTTGTAGGATCTTTTAGATTTGATAAAATTCACAAGAAGTCAAAATATAAAATAAATAAAAAAAAAAAAATAATAACTTTTTATATAGGCTGTTACACAAATATGAATACTTTTTATTATGGTAATAATAGAAAAGACGCAATAACTTCTTTATGGAGGCAGCAATTAGAAATATTAAAAATATTAAATTATTTTACGAATGAATACACCGTTATTGTAAAAGATTATCCAAATGGTTTTGATAAATTATGGAAAAATATAATTGAAAAAGAATTTAACAATAAAATTAAATACATATCTAATGAAAAAAAATTAGAACAAGTTCTTTTAGAAAGTGATCTAAACATTTTTCCTTGGATCTCCACTACATTTTATGAAGCTTTATATTATGAATCTGATATTTTTCTTTATGATGAGGATTTATTTACTGAGCCTTTTCAAAAAAATTTTAATAATGAGGTTATATGGAGCACTAATTTAAATGATTTTAAAAACAAAATTTATGATTATCTTAAAAACGGAACTTTCAAAAAAATGACAAAAAAAAAAAATTAGAAATTATTTTCTAAATTATGAAGAAAAGTATGATGCTAAAATTAACAAATTAAAAAAAGTATTGGATGAGGTAAATTGATTTCTGTAAAAAAGTTTAAATGAAAACAATTTTAAACTTAGAACAAAAGTCTGTATAAGACGCACAAAGAATTTTGAAATCTATTTAATAAGATTTGGATAAAAAATATTTAATAATTTATTTTTAAATAATGATAAAGATAAGGATTAAATTTCCATCTTAATAATCCAAACAAATAATTTTTATTTTCTACTTCATAAACTTTTTTTATATCCTTTGTCATTAAATTGTAAATTAAAGCTGTTCTATTTTCAATACCATTACCTTGATAAGAGTGCCAAGTTTCTCGTTCTATTCTTGAAAAAAAAACTGCACGATTTTGTTTCCACTCTATTATTTTTTTATCCTTACCTCTTTTATTTTTATAAAATATAGTGCCTGTATTCTCACTGGGATTTAAATAGATTACTCCACTCAATAATTTGTCAGGTGTATCATCATGGATCGGGAACTTATAATTTTTTCCTGTTTTAATTATAGTTATGTCCGTGTAATCTACAATCTCTGATTTTGGTAAATTTAGTGTTTTTAGAATTGATAAAACTCTGTGATTATATGTTTTATATAATTTCAAAAGTAAATCGTTATCTATACAACTTTCCATTATAATATTATCATTATTTATTTTGTTATGAAAAATTTTTAAAGAATTTTCTTGAGCATCTTCAAGATTTAAAGAATTAAGTTGTTTAAAATCTTCTAAATTGAAAAAGTTATCAATTATTTCTATTTGAAAATTCATTTATGTTCTAATGTTTGTATAAGTTGTTTTTATTTTATTGAAAGATATAATTAAATATTAAAATTGAAAAGAAAAATAAAATTTTTTTACATTAAAACTGTTAAAAAAAAATTTAAAACTTTAAATGAAAACTACAATTATAATTCCTGCTAGATATGGCTCATCAAGATATGAAGGCAAGCCATTGGTAAAAATTCTTAACAGAGAGATGGTTTTAAGAGTTGCAGATATATGCTCAAAAGTAGTAAGTAAAAAAAATTTGTTTGTAGCTACTGATAGTAAAAAAATCTCTGACATTGTTTTAAGAGAAAAATATAATTCAATAATGACTTCATCAAAATGCCTTACAGGCACTGATAGAGTGGCAGAGGCAGCTAAAAAAATATTTTCTAAAATTTATATTAACGTGCAAGGAGATGAACCAACTATAAATCCACGAGATATAAAAAAAGTTATTAATATGAAAATTAAATTCCCTAATCACGTTATTTGTGGTTATGATAAAGTTCATAATTTTGAAGATCCGTCTAATATAAATCTTCCTAAAGTTGTAGTTAATGAAAATAATGATCTTATTTACATATCTAGGGCACTCATTCCTGGAAAAAAAAAACCAAATGAAAAAATAAAATATTTAAAACAAGTATGTATTTATGCTTTTAATAAACAGGAGTTAAATAAGTTTTATAATAAGAAAAAAAAAGGAACAATTGAAAAACTTGAAGATATAGAAATTTTAAGGTTTTTAGAATTAGGAATTAAAATAAAAATGGTTAAATTGAATTCAAATACAGTTGCAGTTGACGAAATAAAGGATGTATATAAGGCTGAAAAATTGTTAAAAAAAAAATTAAATATTAGTGGAAAAAAAATTTTTAGATCCAAATATAAAAAATAAATCGAAAACTGTTGAGGATAAAATTCAACTTTATACCCATGAAGGTATGGAGCTACCTTTACCAACTGAAATTGAAATTAGTGAATCTGGAACGTGTAATAGATCGTGTTCTTTCTGTCCTAGAAGTGCTCCTGATTTTGAGGATAAGAAGGAATTTATTAGTGACAAACTTCATGAAAAATTATGTTCTGAATTAAAGGAATTAAATTACAAAGGAACAATAAGATATAGTGGTTTTGTTGAACCTTTAATTGACAAAAATATATTTAATTTAATAAGCATGGCTAGGAACTATTTGCCTGACGTAAATATAGAAATGGTTACTAATGGAGATCCTTTAAACTTGAAAAGACTTATTAAGTTATTTGATAGTGGATTAAATAGAATTCTTATTAGTGCATATGATGGCAAGGATGAAGCTGAAAAGTTAGAGGACTTATGCAAAACTGCAAATCTTAATATCAATCAGTATATTGTCAGACATAGATATTATTCTGAAGACAAAGATTTTGGAATCACACTGAGTAATAGATCAGGCTTAATGGATAAAGCAGAATATAAAATACCATCTTTAAAAGAGGCATTAAAAAAACCTTGTTTTATTCCTTCGTATACATTTTTTTTGGATTACCAAGGAGATGTATTGATGTGCCCTCACGATTGGGGAAAAAAAATTATACTTGGAAATTTAAATAAACAACAATTATTGGATATATGGTTTAGTAAAAAATCTTTGATTTTAAGAAAAAAACTTAATAACTCAGATCGAAATTTTACACCATGTAATGTGTGTGATGTGGATGGGACTTTTATGGGGAAAAAAAATTCTGAATATTATTCTTAAATAAAAATTTAATTCAAATTATGTTAAGTCAAAATAAAAAAAAACTTGAGATAAAACAATTAAAAATAATTAAATATTTAAAAAATTATTTTTTGAAAAACAATTCTCCTTTTTTAAAAAAAAATTTTTTTGCATTTTATGATGAAAATGAGGGGATCAAAAAGCTAAAAAAAAATTTTTTAAAAGAAAAAAACTTTAATTTTAAAAATTTATTAATTAGAGTTTATAGTTTTTTATTTCATAACTATTTTTTTATTATTAAATCGAAAATGGAAAATAAAAAATTTAAAAATTTAATTATCACTTGGGGAAGCAATAATCTTTTTAGTAAAAAAGGTTTTTTTAATGATAAATATTTCTCTATGAATTCTAAATACGATAAACTTACATTTTGGATTGTTATAGTTGAAAATGAAATACCTAAGAAATTTTCAAAAAATATAGCTATAGTTTATAAAAGGAAGAATTTTTTTTTAAACTTAAATAATATTATTATAATTTTTTTAAATTTTTTTAAAAGTTTTAGTAATAAAATTAGTATAGATCAAGATGGTAAAATCTCTAATGAAATAATTAATTTTGTAAAAAAAAATCATCAGTTTTCAAAAATAAAAAATTTAATTATGCCTTATGAAGGTCAAGCTTTCCAAAAGAGAATATTTCACACCTTTCAAAAAAAAACCAAAACATATGGATTTGATCACTCTGCACCACATTCAATTCCCACACATCTGATACACACGAAAGGCTCTCCTAAAAATTTATTAGTTTCTGGATTAGCTGCAAAATACACTTATTCTAAATATTTAAATTGGAATAAGAAAGACATACTAATTACCCATCCTAGTAGATTTGAAAAATTCAAAAAAAAAGATTTTTCTAATACAATGTTTCTTCCATATAATTTTGATAAAGAATTTATAATATTAAAAAGTTTACAAAATTTTATAAGTAGAAATACTGAATTTAGTATTGATAAAATTAAAATAAAAATTCATCCAATAAAATTAAAAGTAAGATCTCATGAAAATTTAAAAAAAAATATAATTAATTTAATTAAAAAAAATAATATAGAAAAAATTAGAAGAGGAAAAAAAGATTTAACAATTGTAGTAGGTTTTACAACAACGCCTCTTGTAGCTCTTGAGTATGGAAATACTGTTTTACACATTTGCCCCAATCCAACAATAGATGCATATTTGAGTTGCTTATGGAAAGATCTAGATATAGAGCAAATAGATGATTACTCTTTTATATACAAATTAAAAAGTAAAGGAAAATATCTTGATTTTACAAAAAAAAATATAATTAAAAAAATTTTGAAATATGAAATTAATTGACAACTCTAAAATTATCAAAAAAAACATTTTTAGAATCAGAGATGGTAAACAAAGTAGAATGAGTTTTATAAGATTGGATAAAAATGAAAGATCTAATTCTCATGAAAAAAAATTTTTACTTAAATTAAAAAAAAATATTAATACCGACTTAATATCAGCTTACCCAGAATTTTATAAAATTTATAATCTTCTTTCTAAAAAATATAAGATTAATAAAAAAAATTTTGTTTTTACAGCAGGATCTGATCAGGCCCTAAAGAATACGTTTGAGCTTTTTTATAAAAAAAATAAAAGAGTAATTACAATTCATCCAACTTTTGCAATGGTAGATATTTACTGTAAAATATTTCAAGCTAAGCAAATAAAAATAACTTATGATAAAAATTTAAAGTTAAATTTTGAAAATCTCTATAAATCTATTAATAGAAAAATTTCATTGGTAATAATTGCTAATCCTAATAGTCCCACAGGAACCATTTTAGAAAAAAATTTAATTGAAAAAATTATAATAAAAGCAAATAAATTTAATGTTAAAGTATTAATAGATGAGGCTTATTTTGAGTTTTCTTCATATAATTGTCTTAATTTAATAAAAAAATATAAAAATTTAATCTTAATTAGAACTTTTTCTAAGATGTTTGGAATTGCAGGACTTCGATGTGGTTATGTCGTTTCTAATAAAGAAATAATAAAAGAATATTTTGCTATTAAACCAATGTATGAAATTAATTCAATTGCAGTGAAGGCTATTGAGCTACTTTTAGAAAATAATAAAATATTGAAACAATATTTAAAAGAAATGAGGGAAGGAGAGAGTTATGCAAAAATGTTTTGTAAAAAAAATAATTATAAATTTATAAAATGTAATGCTAATTTTTTTCACATATCTTTTGATTTTGATCCAAAAAAAATTCAGAATTATTTATTAAAAAATAAAACTTTAATAAAAGGTGGGCCTGGAGTTTTTAGTTATGAAAATTACCTAAGGATAAGCTTTGCAAATAAAAATACAATTGTCAAATTATTAAATAAAATTAAAAAATATTTGGATAAACAGATTAATTAATGAATAAATACAAAATATTCAAAAATAAAAAAATTATTATAACTGGTCATAATGGTTTTAAAGGATCCTGGCTTTGTATTTGGCTATCTCTACTAGGAGCTAAGATTATTGGAATTTCTCTTAAAGATAAAAACCCTAAAAATCATTTAAATTTAGTAAAAAAAAAAATAAATATAAAAAATTTTTATATAGATCTAAAAGAGACTAAGAAAATTGAAAAAGTTATCTTAAAAGAGAAACCAGATTTTATATTTCATTTAGCAGCACAATCTATAGTATATAAATCTATTAAAAATCCAAAATTAAATTGGGAAACCAATGTCCTTGGATTGCTAAATATTCTTAATGCATTAATTAAACTTAAAAATGAATGTGTGGGCGTAATTATTACAAGCGATAAATGTTATAAAAATAATGAGCAAAAAAAAGGTTATAAAGAAACTGATATTTTAGGTGGTATAGACCCATATAGTGCATCGAAAGCTTCTGCTGAAATTTTATTTAATTCTTATTTTAAAACATATATTGAAAATAAAAAAAAAAATTTAAGATTATGCACAGCCAGAGCAGGAAATGTTATTGGAGGAGGTGACTGGTCTAGTTATAGGTTGATTCCTGACTGTATGAAAAAGTGGTTAAATGGTAAATCACCAGAGATCAGAAACCCAAATTCAACCAGACCATGGCAACATGTTTTAGAAGCTCTTTCTGGTTATTTAGATTTAGCTATTTATCTTAAGAAAAACAAAAAAATAAATGGTCAATCTTTTAATTTTAGTTCAAATAAAATTAAAAATATTCGTGTTGTTCAGTTTTTAACAAAAATTAAAGATTATTGGCCAAATATCAGATGGAAAACAATTAAGAGAAAAAAATTTTATGAATCTTCTTTATTACAGTTGGATAATTCGAAAGCCAAAAAATTAATAAAATGGGAGTCAAAATTAAATTTAAATTTAACAATTACATTTGTAGTTGATTGGTATGTAAATTTTAAAAAAGATAAAAAAAAAATTTACAATATTTCAAAAAATCAAATTTTAAAATTTATGGAATTGTCAAAATGAAAGTAGTTATACTAGCAGGTGGATTTGGTACTAGAATTTCAGAATATACGAAAACTATACCTAAACCAATGATAAAAATTAAAAAAAAACCAATAATTATTCATATTATGGAACATTTTGCAAAATATGGTTTTGATAATTTTTACGTTGCTCTTGGCTACAAAGGAAAAGTTATAAGAAATTATTTTAAGAAAAAAAAATTTAATTGGAATATTAACTTAATTAATACAGGTCTTAAAACTATGACTGGTGGAAGATTAAAACGATTAAAAAAAATTTTAGGCAAGGAAGCATTTTTCATGACTTACGGTGATGGTTTATCGAATGTTAATTTAAAACATTTATTAAAATTTCATAAAAAAAATAAAAAACTCGTAACTTTAACTGCTGTCAGACCCCCAGCAAGATTTGGGGCAATAAAATTAAAAGGTAATCAAGTAAAAAATTTTAAAGAAAAAGACAAAATGGATGAAGGCTGGATTAATGGAGGTTTTTTTGTAATGGAGCCAGAATTTCTAAATTTCATAAATAGTGATCAAACTTTTTTAGAAAAGGAACCATTAGAAATAGTGACAAAAAAAAACCAACTCATGGCATTTAAACACACAGGTTTCTGGCAATGTATGGACAGTAAAAAGGATAAAGATAAACTTGAAAAAATTTTAAGGTAGAGATTTGACTAAAAAAATCCTTATTATTGGTGGAACTGGTTTTCTTGGCTATCATTTAGCAAAAAAATGTATTTCGAAAAAATGGGATGTGACGAGTGTTTCCACTCTTAAACCAATAAACAAAAGATATTTAAAAAAAGTTAAATATCAATTTATAGACATATCAAATAAAAAATTATTAAAAAAAAAATTAAAACCAAATTATGATTTTGTTGTAAATTTTGGAGGATATGTAAATCACCATGAAAAAATAAAAACATATAAAAGTCATTACAAGGGTTGCAAAAATCTTTCAGATATATTTATTAACAATAAAATAAAATCATTTATTCAAATAGGAAGTTGTGTTGAATATGGAAGTTTGAAATCTCCACAAAAAGAAAATAATAAAATGGATGTAAAGAGGATAAAATCTACTTATGGGAAAGCAAAATTAATGGCTACAAATTATTTATTAAATCTCAATAAAAAATATAATTTTCCGTGTACAATTCTAAGATTGTATTTAGTATATGGTTCTCATCAAGATAATAATAGATTAATACCACATACTATTAATGAATGTTTGAAAAATAATAATTTTGATTGTTCATCAGGAAAACAATTCAGAGATTTTCTTTATATAGATGATTTCCTAAGAGCAATTTTTAAATGCCTGGGAAATAAAAAAGCAGTAGGTCAAATTATAAATATTGGAAAAGGGAAACCTGAAAACGTAAAAAAAGTGATACTACTTATTAAAAATAAAATTAAAAATGGAAAACCAATTTTTGGAAAAGTACCTTTTAGAAAAGATGAAATTATGAAACTTTATCCAAGTATCTCAAAGTCAAAAAAAATTCTGAATTGGAGTCCAAAAACAAAATTTAAAAAAGGTATTAAGGAAGTGATTAAATATTATAAAGATGATTTATAAAATTTATAAATGACGACTATATTTTTTAACAAAATTTAAATGATACTCATATAAAGTTTTTTTTATATTTTTTTTTGGTCTCCATCCTAGTTTTTTTAATTTAGAAATGTTTGCAACGTGAGAAGTAATTTTATTTTTTTCTTCAATTTTATATTTTTTTTTAAATAAATTAGAAAAAAAATTTATTATTTGTATTAATTTTGTCGCCTTACCTGATCCTAAATTAAAAATGCCAATTGATTTTTTAACATATAACAATTTAATAGCAGAACAAATATCGTCAATATCAATGAAATCTCTTACGTGGTGAATATTTTTTAAATTTATAATCTTATTATTTTTAAATTTCTTATAAATTGATGGAATTAAAAAACTATTTTTTTGATTAATACTTGTATAGCTAAAAATTCTTACAATACAAATTTTAAAATTATATTTTTTTTTTAATAAATATTTTTCAGCCTTTAATTTAGTTAATCCATATTTACTAACAGGATCTAAAATTGAATTTTCAGATATTTTTTTTTTTAGAAAATTTATAAACATGCGATGTAGAAGCGAATAAAAACCATTTAGTGGTATTGTTTTTTTGTATTTCATCAACTAAGAATTTTGTTCCATAATAATTTATTTTTAGAGATTTTTTAAAATTTTTTAAAACTTCTTGTGTAGGAACTTTTGCTGCAAAATGAAATAAAGCATCAAATTTTTTACCTTTTAACCAGTTCCTAATATCTTTTTTTTTTGAAATATCGCCATTAAAATAATCGAATAACACATTTGATTTTTTTTTTTTATTTGTCTTCCCAAAACTCCCTTAGATCCAGTAATACCAATAATTTTAAATTTCATTTATCATCAATAAGTTTGAACTAATATAATCAGCTAAATTTGAGTTAATTTTCTTTGTATGAAGACCAATAAAGAATCCCAAATTTTCTACTATTTGAGCATTTTGAAATTTTTCATTCTTTTTATTAAGTTTGTACAAAGTAACAGCAGGTTGATTTATAAAGTTTCCACTTATAATTGGTCTTGTTTCAATTCCTTTTTTTTGCAGATAATCTAAAAATTTAAATTTTTTTTTAATATATTTTTTATTTATAAATACTGCTAGCCCAAACCAGCTTGGATTTATATTTTTATCAACATCAAGAAAACTTATTTGATTACAGAATTTTTTGTTATTATAAACTCTTTTAATAATTTCATTTCTATTAAATTCTCTATTCTTTTTGAAAATATGTTTTCTTTTAAATTGATTGAATGCAATAGCTGCTTGAATTTCAGTTGGTCTAAGATTGTATCCAGAATTTATAAATAAAAACCTTGAATCTATATTCGAGTATTTTTTTTTGAACTTTTTTTGAATTGTTTTTTCTCTAGCCCATCCGTGAGATCTTAGAGATTGAAGAATTTCATAGTCCTCTTTATTATTACAAGCAATCATGCCTCCCTCACCAGAGGTTATTTGATGTGAATAATAAAAGGAATACATTCCAGCAACCCCAAATGTTCCTAAAAACTTATTCTTAAATTTAGTGCCAAATGATTCACAAGTATCTTCTATAATTAAAATTTTATTTTTATTTGCAATTTTCTTAAGCTTAATCATGTCAGCAGACAAACCTAAAACATGAACACAAAATATAGCTTTAGTTTTTTTTGTAATCTTTTTTTTTAAATCATTTAAATCAATATTCAAATTTTGCAAATTTACATCAACAAATACTGGTTTGAGGCCATGTTGAATAATAGGCCATAAAGATGTAGACCAACATACTACAGGAACAATCACTTCATCACCTGGATTAAGTTTTACTTTTCTCATCGGATTTGTTATTAAAGATAAAGCAAGTAAATTTGCTGAAGATCCTGAATTAACCATTAAAGCATACTTACTACCTACATATTTAGCAAATTTTTTTTCAAATGTTTTTGTTTTTGTGGACATTGTAATTTGCTTACTTTTCAGAACTTTCTGACCTTCTTTAATATCTGAATTAGAGAATGCGTTTGATAGAAGTGGATATTTCATGAGCATATTTATATATTAAAATTTATAAATTACACTCAATATGATAAAGTGATATTTATTTTAAAAAACTAAATTCAATACTAAAAAATCCATTCTCTTAGTATTTGATATATAAAGTAAATACCGAACGGTGTACTTAATTTTGACTCTCCATGAACTCTAGCGTTTTCTCTACTTGGTATTTCTTTAACTCTATATTTTTTTTTTATACTTTTGGCCAATATATCAATTTCAATTCCAAAACCGTTCTCTGTGGTGTTTAAGTTGATAAAATCTTTTTTTTTTATTGATTTTAAACTGTAAAGTATGTCAGAAAATTCCGAATTAAATAATTTATTAAAAAGCAATGTTAAAAAATCACATCCTGTTGATCTTATAAAACCCATAATTGTTAAATTTGCAGTAAGGTCATAACTTCCACCTTTTTTTCTACTACAAATTATTAATTCATGATTCCCTGAGGTTATTTCTTGGTAAAGATAATCAATATCGTTTGGATCGTGTGACCCATCTGCATCATAAAAAATAATGTAATCATTTTTTGCGACCTGTATTCCAACTCTTTGTGCGTCTCCTTTACCTAAACCATTATCTAAGACAAAATTTACATCATTATCTAGGCATACTTTATCTGTCCCGTCTTTTGAATGACCATCAACAACAATAATATCTTCAGCTTTTTTTTTTAATATTGGTAAAATTGATTTAAGATTTTCACACTCCTTTTTACTAGAAACAATAATTGTTAAATTTTTTAACATATAACTTTAGTAATTATTGAAAGTTTAGATATAGCAATATTACAAAAAGTACAGCTTTATTTAGTAATTATAAAATCTTAAAATTCCGAAAAATTTGAAAACTGAATATGTTGGATGCAATGACCAAAAATAAAGTCCAATTATAAAAGGATAAAATAAATAGTTATTACTTACAAATTTATTAAAATTAAAATTGTAAAAACAAAACATAGTAATTATGGGATAGCAAAGATTTGCAATTCTACCCACATTATTTACGCTACCATCTGGTCCACCAAGGATTGGTTGACCAATCATCATTGCACACACAAACAAAAGAATTAAAGAAGTTGAAATTTCTATATTTTTATTAATTTTTCCAAATAAAATTACTGTCAAAGGCAAAAATGGAAAAAAAGCTAACAAAATAAATTTAATCAACTTTTCAATTTGTGTAAAATCGTAGTTTATTATCCCATACGCAAGGTTTATTGGAAAATTGTCATTAGAAATACTTTGCCCAATTTTAATAACAACAAATAAAGACAAAAAATATAATATTAACAAAAGCAAAAATTTTTTTATATTTCTATTTAATATAAGCAAGATACTTGAGCCAATTAAAAGAGCTATCGAGGTTTGTCTTAGATAAATTGAAAATATTGTTATAAAAAAATTAGTAAGAAATTTCTTTTTTATAATTGTATATGAAAAAATTAAGCCAATACAAAAAAAAAGCATATCATGTGCTTGAACAGGATTAAATAAATGATGTCTGATTGTATAAGGTGTTAAAGAAAGTAAAGAAAAAAATAATATTGATACTTTAAGACTAAAATTAAAATTAACTACAAATTTATAAATTAAATACAAATAAAGTAATATGAAAATATAAGTAAAGATTTTGAATATTGTAAAAAAATCTATATTTAATAAATTAGCTAAGCCCCCAACTAAATAAGGAATAAAAAACCTCTGGGCAACATGTTGAATAATTATATCACTTTGTAAATTTATGTATGGTGCATTTTTAGCTATTTCGCTGTAGCTAATAGCATCAGTTTGATTAACAACATAAATAATATCAAATAAATTAAGATAGTTTGTTGTAAAAACGATGAATATAAAAGAAAACAAAGAAAATAAAATATAAATTTTTTTTTCTGATTTATTCATAATAAACAAAGAATAATATATACATTAGTCAATATATGAAATCAAACCAGCTTGTAAGTATAATAATGACTTGTTTCAATGGTGACAAATATTTGAAAGAGTCAATAGCAAGTATTATTAGCCAAACTTATAAAGAATGGGAGGTTATTTTTGTTGATAATAATTCAACTGATCAAAGTAAAGATATTATTTTATCTTATAATGATAATCGAATAAAATATTTTAAATTAACTAAGACCTTAAACTTAGGCAGTGTAAGAAATTTTGCGTTTAGTAAATGTGTTGGTAAATATATTACTTTTTTAGATGTTGATGATTATTGGGATGAGCAAAAGTTAAGTAAACAGCTGATAAAATTTAATACAAACAATAAAATAGATATTGTATATGGAAATTACGTTAAATTTAGTACAAACAAACATGAAAAAATTAAAAAAAAACTTTTTTCAGGATATTGTCAGCAAAAAATAATTGAAAGTTACATAAAAGGTAAACCGCTTACTGCCTGGTTAACTTTAATGATAAAAAAAAAAAATATAGACAATCTAGTTTATCCTTTTGATGAAAATTTGCATATTTGCTCAGATTTTGACTTAATTATAAGATTAAGCAATAACTGTTATTTTGACTATAATGAGGAATTTTTGAGTTATTACAGGTCTCATTCAACGAATGAATCAAAAGATACAACAAAAGAAATATCTGAATTAGCTTATATAATTAAAAAATTTGCTCAGGATAAAAAAATTTTTAACTTTTTAAAAAAAAATAATTTTTTAGATAAAATTTTATTAAAAAATTATATTAATAATAAGATATTATATAAAAAGGCAAATAATGACTTAAATTTAAGTAGTATAGCTTATAAAATTTTATATTTATTTGTTAAATTTTCTCCACATATTCTTATAAAATTACTTAAATTATCTTATCTAAAAAAATTAATGAATTAAACTTGATTGTATTTATATTTCTAAAATTAAATTTTTTGAATTTAAAATTTTTAAATCAAATCATACAATCACCATCTAAATATGAAGTATCCCAATTGTCTATAATTGTTTTTTTAATTAAATTATTTTTATTACTAGCTATTATTAAGTATGGATTATTTTTTATACGTCTCAAAAAATAGTTTTTTTTATTTAAACTTTGTATAATTTTTTTACTTAAATTACGAAATTCAACAATGTCACAATTTTTTTTTTTTGCGAAGAGTGTAATTTTATAAAATATTTCATTTATATTTCTTTGCTCTTTATCTAAAATTCTTAATTGTCCCAAATTCATTCTGTAACTGTTTAAATTATAAATTTTTTCTTTTACCAATATTGCATATCCGATTAATCTAGATTTTTTTCTTATTAACATAAAAAAAACTTTTTTATTTGATGAAATTGTGCTCAAATAATTTTTAAAATCTTTTCCAGTCCGGATTTCATGCGCATTTTGTGAATTTTTTTCAAAAGATAAATTAAAATTATTTATTTCTGAACAAATAAAATTTTGAAATTTATAATTTAATATCAATTTTCTTACTTTCTCTTTTTTGAAGATATTTAAATAAATACTAAAAAAAATAGAAATAAATTTATTTAAAAATTGAAAAGATATTAATTTTTTTTTTTTTAAAACAATTTCTATAAATTTTTCAGTACTTAAAATTTTAAAAAGAATTTTCTTACAACTAATGTTGTTTATTTCAATTGCCCCAAATGATTTCCAAATGTTAGCAACATTATAATTTGCAGTCGTGGTCAAAAAAAAGTCAGTTTTTTTATTGAAATATCGATTTAATAATATTATTGAATTTCTTCTGTATCTTTTGTCAACTACCCAGCTTGAACTAATAAGAATATTAAAAAATTTATTTTTTATTTTCAATTTTTTTTTAAAATATGAATGATAACCAACTAATTTTTTTTTCTTAAAAATTCCTTCACCAATATCTATTTTTTTATTATCCCACAATTTTTTCCAATTTGAATATCTTGGAATTTTTAATTTATTCCTATTTACAAGTTTTTTAATTTTTGAATAATCTTTATAATAAAGTTTTTTAATTAGCATTAATAGTATACTACTTTAAAAAAATGAATAAAAAAGAGAAAACAATTATTTACTTTAAAAAAAAATTTAAAAAAAAAATTAATTCAAATTCTAAATTGTTTGTTGATCTAGATATAGATTCTTTTGAGTTTGCAAAAATTGTTATTGATCTTGAGAAATTTTTAAGAAAAAAATATTCTCCTTCTTTAATTGAGGATTTTTCAAAATTGACAGTGGAAAAATTTTCAAAATTTTTTAAATAATTTTTTTATAAAGGATTGATTTTAATTTTTTTCTCAATATTTTTTTATTTGCTGCTTTTGGGATTTCGTTAATACCCAATTCCTTAATATTGAAAATTTTTTTTGGAATTTTAAATTTTGATAGTTTTATTTTTAAAAAATTATAGATTTCTTCATGGTTTATTAATTCCTCACTTTCATAGACCAGTATTAATGTGTTTTGAGTAATTTCGTCAGGTATAGAACTAACAATACTTAAAGTAATTTTTTTAAATTTAGATAGTAGATTTTCAATCTCTGTTGGATAAATATTTTCTCCAGATACAATTATCATGTTATCAATTCTATCTTTAATAAATATATACCCTTTTGAATTCTGATATCCTAGATCTCCTGTTTTAAACCATTTTTTACTGAATTTTAAGTTTGTTAATTTTTTTTCTCCCAAATATTCTTTAAAAATATTATTTCCTTTAATCCAAATTTCCCCATACTTCCCAATTTTATTTACAAACTTAATTTGATTATTATCTAGTCTTTTACCGACAGATCCATAAAAAAATTTTTTTTTGTTAAGTGTTTCAGTTGCCGCAATAGAAGAAGTTTCTGTTAGACCATAATTGCATAAAATTTTTATGTTAAATTTTTTTTCAAAAGTTTTTTGAGAATTTTTATCTAATTTTGCACCTCCACAAAATAAAGATTTGATTGAATGATTTTTAACTGGAACTAATTTATTAAAATAGTTAATATGAGTAGCCATTACTGAAGAGTAATTAATTCTAAACTTTTTTGATATTGGCCAAAAGTTAATTAAGCTAGTATCAGGACTAATAGAAATTGTGCTACCGCCTAAAATTAAAGGAAGTAGAGTTGGAATAAATTGTCCATTATTATGGTATAATGGAGTTACAGACATAAATCTTGGATTATCATTTTCTAGTTTTAAACAATTTTGAATATCAAATATATTTGTGATCATTGACTCATGTGTCAAGACTACTCCTTTAGGACTCCCTGTAGAACCTGATGTAAATAGTATTTGGGCAACACTTTGTTTTTTATTAAGAATTACCTTTTCATTTTCAAAAATTTTAATTTTTTTAATTTTTTCAATAAAATTATTATGATTTATAAATAGAATTTTCCTTTTATAGATTTTTGAAACCTTTTTTTTTAAATCTTTATCAACAATAAAAAAATTTGGTTTTGATTTTTTTATAATGTAGTCGATTTCATCTTTACTACTTTTTGGATTCACAGGAATAAAAATTCTGAATCCATATAGAATAGACAGAAATATAATTAGTAACGCTCTAGAATTATCTAACAAAACCAATATTCTAGAATTACTTTTAACTTTTTTTTTTAAAAAGTAGTTAAATTTTTTTATAATAAGTAATAATTCTGAAAATGAAATTTGCTTTTGTTCATTTTCTCCTAAGTAGTAGATTTTTTCGTTGTATTTTTTGCAATAAAAATTTAAGAATTGATTAAAGTTATGAATTTTTTTCATTATATATTAAGTTTTTTAACATACTCTTTTTATAATATAATTAAATTTTTTAGGCTAGAAAAAGATAGTCAATTAAGAGTTTTAATGTATCACGATATCAATCCAAAAGATTTTTATTTGTTTGAAAGCCAAATATTAAATATTAAAAAGGATGGATGGAAATTTATTGACCCTAAAAATTTAGATAAAATATCTAAAAAAAATTTAAGAGGTAAAAATGTAATTTTGACTTTTGATGATGGGTTTTATTCTAATATTTTACTTGAAAGAAATATTCTTAAGAAATTTAAAATTAAAGCAGCATACTTTATTCCAACTGATTTTATTTTAATGAAGAAAAAATCGCAATGTATTAAATTTATTAAAACTAAACTTAAACTTAAAAATTATAGCAATTTATCACTTAAAAGAATTAATATGAATGTCAGAGATATTATAGAATTAGATAATAAAAATCATTCAATAGGAAATCACACAAAAAGTCATATTGATTTTTCAAAAACAACTTTATTAAAAAAAATGAAAGATGAAATAACAGAAATTAGAAATAAAAAATTAAAAAAAATAATAAAAAAAAATAGTTTTTTTTCTTATCCCTTTGGAAGAATTCAAGATATAGGCTCTAAATCTTTAAAAATAGTTTTAAATAATTATAAATTTATATTTCTAGGCATTAGAGGTAATAACAATAACTTTAGTTTAAAAAATAAAATTATCTTTAGAGAAAATATCTCAATACACCATAATAAAATGATGTATCTTTCAATATTAAATGGATATTTCGATTTCTTATATTTGTCAAAAAGAAAAAAAATTTTTAATAAGATAAAGAATTTATATTAATTTAAATTTTTTATTAAAATACTATATTTATCAATATTAAATTTATATGAGTTTTTTATACAATTTTTTCTAAAAAATTCATATTTGAGTAAAATTGTTTGAAAGCTTTTTTCAATTTGTTTAATTGTTGTTTTTTTATCTAATAATATTCCATCTTTATTATGTTTTATAATTTCATTAATACCTCCTCTAGAATTTGTAAGTGTAGGTATACCGTAACTTTTTGCTTCTAATACGTTGAATGGACAGTTTTCTATATTACTAGTTACAAAAAGAACATTTATTTTTTTATATATTTGTTCCTTTTTTGTCCATTTATAAAGTTTAATTTTCCCCAAATTACTTTTAATGATTTTAATTGACCCTTCTCCAAAAATATAAAATTTGAATTTTTTATTTTTAATTTTTTTTGCAACACTTATGAATTCTTTTAACCCTTTTTCTTTTTCAAGCCTACCGACAAAACCTATGTGTAATTTTCTTTGTTTCTTTAATCTTATTTTATTAGGAAAACTAACAAGATTGTATTGAAGGTATTTTTTAGATAATCTTGTAAAGGGGAAATATTTATTCCACCATCTCATTGTAAAATTTGATACAAAAATTGTACGATAAGTAATTAAACCCAGAAGAGAGCTTAAAAAACCAAAAAAAATTTGTGTAAAATTAAAATTATAAATATGACTATGGTGAATTAGTAAAACTTTAGGCTTTTTAAAAAAAATTTTTATTATTGGAAAATAAAATGAAAAAATTACAGTATTACTTATTACAAAAATATTTTGTTTTGAATTTTTTATTCTTAAATTTTTTAAAATTTTGATTACTTCTAAATAATTTTTAAACACATCATATTTAAATAATTTATGAAGATTATTTTTATTTTTTATATATTTTTGTGTTTGATTATATTTTTTATCAATTAAATAAGTATTATAATTATTTTTAATTAAAAAATTAATTATATTTGATTGAAAGCTAGCAATTCCACCGGTCGCATTAGACAAAAATACGAAGTTTTTGTTATTGTCCATTTTTTTATATTTTTTTTTAATAATTATTTAGTTTATTTATCTAGTATTAATTAGTTATTATATATCAAGTTTTTATTAATTTGGATTTACATTTAAATAAAATAAAAATATATCAATAAAATAAATATAATTAATGCATTTATCACATTTATTATTATCTTTATTCTTTTTATCTGGATTTTATTATCTTGGATTTAAAATAATTAATTTCTTTAATTTAAGAAATATAGTTGAAAAAATTTCTGAACCATTTTATCAAAACACTTCATTCGGTTTAGTTTCGTTTATATTTATTTTTTATCCTATTTTTTTTCTAGGTTTTTTTAATTATGAATTTTTTTTAATTATTTCTTCTTCTATTTCATTATTAGGTATTATTAATATTTTAATAAACATTAATACAATTTTAAATTTTTTAAAAAGAAACTTAGTTAAAATAAAAAGTTATAATAAACTTGATTATATAGTTTATATTTTACTAATTTTATTTTTTTTATTATCCATATCTCCTATTACTAGTGGTGATTCAATCTCATATCATATGGGATTTGCAAAATATATTCTTAAAAATGGGAGTTTTTCTAAAGATCTTTTTTTCCCTGAGGCGCCATTAGCCGGTGCTGGTGAGTTTCTAAATGCATTTGCTTTATCTTTAAAAGCTTATCAATTTACATCTTTAATAAATTTTGTTGGCATTATATCTATTATTGGAATTCTAAAAAAATTTAGTAAAGAACAGAAATTAAGTATAGACAATCAAAATTTTCTATACCTTTGTATAATTTCGTGTCCTATATTAGTTTTTTTTGTTTCATCATCTAAATCACAATTATTCTCAATTTCACTAATATTTTTTTCATATGCATTGTTGATAGTTTGTTTAACAAGTAATCAAAATAAAAAATTTTTAATAAAAACACTGTACTTATTAATCATTTTTCCTATTGTTGCGGTTCAAACTAAAATATCATTTTCACTAAGTTTATTTTTAATCGTAAGTACTTTTTTCTTTATTTTTTCAAAAAAAATAAAAATTTATAATTTTTTATTAATTTTCATAGCATTGTTTGCAATTGGAATATTGCCACCAGTTTTTTGGAAACAAAATGTCTATGATTATCCTTTTTATTATTTTTTAGTAAATCCATTACCATTAAACATTCCAGGATTTGATCAAATTTTTATAAGTATTAAAAACTATCAATTAGAAAAATTTCCTTATTTATTTTTTTTTCCTTTATCTCTTTCAGATTTAACCCAATTTATAGGTTTTGGTTTATTTTCATTTTTCTTTCTACTTAAAAATAAATTTGAAAATAAAAAAATAATTTTAATACTTATTTTTTCATTTGTAATTATTTATTCATTTATTGGTCAAAAAACACCTAGATTTTATTTGGAAATTTATTGTTTATCTATTTTAAGTTTATCAATGATAGTAAAAAAAATAAACGATTCAATAAGTTTTAAAATTTTAAAATTAGGAATCATTGCTCAATCTTTTTTTGTAATTTGTATGCTCGCAGTAGGTGTTTATAATTTATTACCAGGAACTTTTTCTGTAGACTTAAAAAAAAAAGTACTTTCAAAATATGCCGATGGTTATGATCTTTTTAATTGGGCAAATAATGTTTTACCAAAAGATTCGATAACTTTGGTTAATCACAGGTCATTCTATTTTGCAGAAAAAAAGGTTATTTATTTTGGAATGGCCGGTAATTTAAAAAAAGCTGATAAAGAAGCTGAAAAATACCTTTTAAATAAAATTACAGAAAAAAAACCCAGTTATATATTATTTTTTGGTTTTGATGAAAAATTTAATTTTCATCGTTTTGATTTTAAAAATTGTTTAAATGGAATTTTTAGAAAAAAAAATAATGTTGGGTTTTATGCAACCAGAAATATTTTTAATACTAAAAGAAAATACTATAACGCTTATATTTATAAATTAGATTCTTCCAACTTAAATAAATGTGTTATCGTAAATTAAATTTATAAAATAAAAATGCGAATATCTTTAGTAACTGAAAATTATAAGCCAAGTTATGGAGGTCAATATACAGCAATTCAAAATATAAAGGCAATTTGTGATTTTCAAAATTTGAATTATTATATTATTCATAAAGAAACTAAGGCTTATAATAATAAAATTCTTTTAGATAAGCTTATTTTAAATTCTGATATAGTTCATATTTTCGGTGGTTGGACATTTTTCTATTTTAAAATTCATAAATTAGCACTTAAATTTAACAAAAAAATTATAATTCACTCGATGGGTCTTTTTGAGCCCAAATCATTTGAACAGAAAAAAATAAAGAAAAAAATTGCTTGGAATTTATACCAAAAACAAATGTTAGTAGATGCTGATCTTATACATTGTGGATCAAACAAGGAGGAAAAAAATTTAAAAAATTTAAATATAAATTTTAAAACAGTTGTTTTACCGTTTAGTATTAATAGAAAAAACATAAAAAAAAAAATCTCAAAAATAATAAATCGAAAGTGTATTTTTTTTTCAAGGCTTCATAATCAAAAAGGCTTAGATAAGCTTATAAAAGCATGGCAAGCGGTTGATGATAAGCGCTGGAAATTAGATATAGTAGGTTTTGGTAATAAAAAACTTTATAGTAAAAAATTTAAATTACATAAATATAAAAATATTCGATTTTTGAAACCAGTAGTTAATGAAAATAAAAAAATAAAGTTATTTGATAAATATGATTTTCTTGTTCTGCCATCTGTAAGTGAAAGTTTTGGTCTTGCAATACTTGAGGCTTTAGCAAGAAGAATTGCTGTGTTAACAACAAATAAGACACCATGGGAGGTAATACAAAAAAAAAATTGTGGTTGGATAATAAATGATTCTTTAATTGAATTAAAACTTGTTCTAAATCAAATATTTAATTCACCTCAAAAAGAAATATATGAAAAAAAAAAAAATACTATTAAGGTTGTAATTAATTTTGATATCCAGAAAGTATCAAAATTATATCTTAAATGTTACAAAAGTTTATATAAATCTTAAGTTAGTTATTTTTTTTTTCATAAATAGTTATAAATATTAATCCCAATAAAATATTTAATAAAATTAAATACCATCCATAATAAAATTGAATTAATATTAAAAAACTATTTATTACATTGAAGATTATATTTAAATAAAATACAAAAAATTTATTTTTATTATTTTTTATGGTTGGTTGTAAAAAGCTATAATTTGATGTGTCTACCCATGGCATTTTTCCTTGAAGTGTTTTTTTTACTAATGAGAGCGAACAATCTAAAATTGGATAAATTAATAAAGATGCAGCTATATTTAGCATCCCAGCCATCATTAACTCTAAAAATATAAATCCATTAATAAAACCAATCTGAATACTACCGCTGTCACCAAGATAAATTTTAGCATTTGGCTTATTATAATAAATAAAAATTATTAGTGATGGTATGAGATACGGTACTAAATTTGAAGAGAAAATATTTAAGTCAATTATATTACCTAAAATAAATAAATTAAAAAAAACAAATAAAGTATTTGTTGCCAAAAATCCGTCAGATCCATCTGTGAAGTTTGTGATATTTAAAATATAAACCCATAAACACAAGCAAATAAAAATTGATATTTTAATGGGAACAACAAATTGGTAAATTGGTATGGAGGTTATGGAAAAATATACGCAAACTAATTGAAAAAATAATCTTACTTTAGGATCAATTGGTTTTAAATCATCTACTGTAGAAATAATAAATAAAATAGTAAAACAGATAATTGTAAAAATAAAATTATTAGGTAAACTTTTAAATAAGCCGTCTTCGACAAAAAAATGCAGGATTAAAATAAATAATAAATTTAAATAAATAACAATACCAGACGATGTAACTGTAATTGGATTATTAAATTTCATCGATTTATCAATTAAACTAAATCTCTTTGCAATATTTTTATATATGTTAAATAAAATAATATTTAATAAAACTAGTGCTGTTAAAATAAAAAAAATTAACATGTTAAGAAATGAATTTAATATAAAGTTAGTAATTTAACATATATATAATATCAAATAATATTGCTATGAATAGAATTTTATACAAATTTGCTTCTGTAAACAATTATTATAATTTATTATATAAACTAATTTTAATAACAAATACTAGAAGATATATTTATATACTTATCTTTCTATTTTTTTTAATTTTTTCAGCAATTTTTGAAATTTCATTACTAGGATTCTTGTTTGTTCTCATAAAGGTATTTATGGACCCACAGTATTATGATGGAAATATTTTATTTAAAATTTTTTTAAACACTTTTAATATAAAAAATAATAGTCAATTAATTTTCTATTTAAGTGTATTTTTTATAATTATATGTGTAATTGCAGGAATCTTTCGCTTATTCTTTTATTATCTTTTATCAAGATATGTTTATTTTTTTGGAAAAAAAATTACCAATTTGTGTTATCAAAAAATTCTTTATGGAGATTATGTAAATTTATATTCTCGTAATACAAACGAAAGCCTGAGCATTTTTCAAAAAATGTCAATTATAAATGATAGCTTTTATGTCACTTTATTTATGATTTTTAATTTAGTTACATTTTTTTTTATTTTTTCTGTTTTATTATATATTGATTTTCTTATAACGCTTTATGCCAGTTTATTTTTTATAAGTATTTATTTAATTGTAATAATCATTTTTAAAAAAAAGGTTTTCCTTAATGCTTCTACAATTTCTGATGAACAATCTTTTAATATTAAAATTTTAAGAGAAACTTTTAATGGTTTTAGAGATATCTTAATTAATAACTATCAAAAATTTTATAATAATATATTTGATAAATCTTACTCAAGATTAATAAAAGGGAATGAGCAAAATAGATTTTTATACGGCGCGCCAAGACCAGTTATTGAAACTTTTTTACTTTCAAGCATAGGAATCATAATTAGTTTGAATGCAAACAATTATAGTTCACTGGAAAAGCTTATTCCAATGATAGCTGTTCTAGCTGTAGCATCTCAAAGAATTTTACCAATACTTAATCAAATTTACAGCGGTCATATGGCAAATGTAGATGCTACACCACACATATTTTTTATTTTAAATTTTTTAAAAGAATCAAACAAAATTAAAAAGAGTGAAAAAAAAATTAAATCTTTAAAATTTAGAAAAAAAATTACTTTTAAAAATGTTTCATTTTCTTATTCAAATGATCTACAAAATCAGGTCTTAAAAAATATAAATTTTACTATAGTTTATGGTTCAAGGGTTGGAATAATTGGTAATAGTGGATCTGGAAAAAGCACCCTTGGAGATTTAATTTTAGGTTTGTTGAATCCATCCGAAGGAAATATTTTTGTAGATGGAAAAACAATTATTGATAAAAAAAATAGTTGGTACACAAATGTCTCTAGTGTGCCACAAAACATCTTTGTAACAGAACAATCAATTTCTGAAAACATAGCATTTGGTAAACCAAAAAATAAAATAGTTATTAATGATGTAAAAAGAGCTGCAGAAAAAGCACAAATATCTGAATTTATAGAAGCAAGGGAAGATAATTATAATAGTTTGATTGGTGAAAAAGGTTTAAAAATATCTACCGGTCAAAGGCAAAGAATAGCTATTGCTAGAGCTTTGTATAAAAAATCAAAATTAATAATTTTTGATGAAGCGACTAGCTCACTGGACTCAAAATCAGAAAAAAAGGTTTTAAATACAATTTATGGATTAAGTAGAAAAAATTATACTTCTATTATTATTTCACACAAATTAAACAATTTGAGGAAGTGTGATCATATTTATAAAATTATTAATTCAAAATTAATTAAGATAAGATAAATGAATTTAAAAAAAATTAATAAATGTAGAGTCTGTCAGTCTAAGGAATTAGAAACAATTATCAATTTAGGTTATCAATATCTCCAAGGTTATTTTAAAAAAAAAAATAGGCAGGATAAAAAAAAATTTATTGAAAAAAAATATTTGACTGAACTTGTGCGTTGTAATCCACAAAAAGATAAAAAAGCTTGTGGATTAGTTCAATTATCTATTTCTATTCCATCCAATGTTCTCTATAAAAAATATTTTTATAGATCTGGTATAAATTCAACAATGAGGGATCATTTGAAAAAATTGAGTGTTCAAATAAATGGTTTTTTTACAAATAAAAAAAGAGTTAATATTTTAGATATTGGGTGTAATGATGGTACGTTACTTAATTTTTTTTCAAAAAAATACAATAAATTTGGTATTGATCCATCAGATTCATTTCCTAAATTTGGAATAAAAAATATTAATTTTATAAATGATTTTTTTCCATCAATTAAATTAAAAAAAATTTCAAAGAATATAAAATTTAATATTATTACATCAATTGCTATGTTTTATGATTTAGAGAGTCCAAAAAAATTTGTAAAAAAGATAAATGATTTCTTACATGATGATGGTATTTGGGTTTTTGAAGTCTCTTATATGCCAGAAATGTTAAAATTAAATTCTTTCGATACAATATGTCATGAGCATTTAGAATATTATAGCTTAAATGTTATTAAAAATATTTTAACTTACAACAATATGAAACTTATAAAAGTTGAGTTAAACCAATCTAATGGTGGAAGTATAAGATGTTTTGTAGTTAAAAATCAGTGTAATAAGTTTCAAATAAAAGAAAACATTAAAGAAATTAAAAACTTACTAGATAGAGAAAATAAATTATTTTTAAATACTAAAAAACCTTATCTGAAATTTGCTACAAATGTTAAAAAAATTAAAAAAGATCTCCAAAAACTTATCAAAAAATTAAGTCTTCAAAAAAAAAAAATTCATGTTTATGGTGCATCAACAAAAGGAAATACAATTTTACAATATTGTGAGATAGATAATAAATTAATTGAATATGCTGCTGATCGTAATTTAGAAAAAGATGGACTTAAAACGTTAGGATCTAATATTTCAATTATATCTGAAACTAAATCAAGAAAATTAAAACCAGATTATTATTTAGCGTTACCATGGCATTTCAAAAAAGAATTTATAAAGAGAGAAAAAAAATTTCTTAAAGAGGGTGGAAAATTTATTTTTCCTTTACCAAAAGTTGAAGTAGTTTAAAAAGATAAACCAATTTAAAACTAATTTATGATAAATCCTCTTTTTTTTTTAACAGATTGTTATGGAGGCAGAGGAGGAATAGCTCAATACAATAGGAATTTAATTAGAGCTTTAAGTTTAATTAAGAAAACAAAAAAAATAACAATTTTTCAAAGAAAAGTTATTTATAAAAAGGAGAAAATTCCAAACAAGGTTAAATTAATTAGAAATATAAATAATTCAAAATTTAAATTTTTAATAATATTAATTCATTATTTATTTTTCGGCAAAAAACACGATGCAGTTGTTTGTTGCCATATTCATCTTTTACCATTTGCATGGATATTAAGCATAAAAAATAGATGTCCACTTATTTTAGTTATTTTTGGCGAGGAAGCATGGAATCCTACAAAACATAAAATTTCTAATTATTTATGTAAGAAAATAAAATATTTGATAAGTATTCGCCACTACACAGCAAAAAAATTTTTAAAATGGAATAAATTAAATAATCTTAAATATTTTTATCTTCCAAATTGTGTTGATTTATTAAATTACAAAAATATTGTTAAAAATAAAAAAATAATATCAAAATATAAATTAAAAAATTGTAAAATAATTATTTCATGTGCGAGATTAGATAGGGAGGATAAAAATAAAGGTGTAGATGAAATAATTGAAGTTTTGGATGGTCTATCTAAAAAAATTAGAAATATTAAATATATTGTAATAGGAGATGGAAATGACAAAAAAAGACTAGAATTGAAAGCGAAACTTTTAGATGTTGAACATATGGTAATATTTTTAGGAAATATTGAGGAAAAAAAGAAAATTGAGTTTTATAAGTTAGGGAATGTGATGGCTATGCCTGGTAGCAGAAAAACTTTTGATAGGTACCCCTATAGATTTGTAAACTTAGAGGGTCTCGCATCTGGAATGCATGTTTTATCATCTAATTTAAAATATAAGTCAGATTTAAAGGATAATAATATTAAAATGTTTACTCAAGTAAATCCAAATAATAAAAAAGAAATAATACAAAAACTAAATATCCTTTTAAAAAAGAAAAATAAAATTAGTTCAAATTTAAAAAACTTTAGTTTTAATAGTTTCAGAAAAAAAGTACAAAATTTTGTATTAAAAAATAATTTAAATTAAATTATGTTAATAAAACTTTTAAAAGAAATTAGAAAATTCATTTTACCACATTGGACAGATATCAATGATGAAATATTTAATTTCGAAAATTCAAAAAAAATTCTCCATCTAGGTCCTGGTCTTAATAAAATTAGAAATACTATTTCAATCGACATTAACTCCTCAACAAATCCAGATATTGTTTGGGATTTAAATAAAATTCCATGGCCATTAGATGATAATTCTATTGATACTATTATAGCAATGAACGTAATCGAACATTTGGATGATACGGTATCTATAGTAAAAGAAATACACAGAGTTTCAAAAGAAGACGCTACTATAAATATTCTTGTTCCACATTTTAGTGACGCAGCAGCTTTTATTGACCCAACACACAAAAGTTATTTTAGTTTCAGAACTTTTGATTATTTTATTAATTATTCTGAAATAGAAAAAGATTATGGGTTTTATGATGAAGTTAGATTTGAGTTGTTAAATAGATACATTGAGATCTCTACATTTTGGAGATACATACCTTTTATTCTTTATTTAGTTAGAAGATTTCCTAAAATTTGGGAAAAATATTTTTGTTATATTGTAAGAGGTGATGCAATTTTTTTAAGATTAAAAGTTAAAAAATAAATTATATGAATTTAATTAGATTTAAACTTTTTTTTAATCGATTTTTTAATGCTTTGAAAATAGGTATTTTTTTTTTTGGAGCAAGATATTTAAAAATTCCTGAATATATTAAAATTAGAGGAAAAAAAATAAATTTGAGTTTACCAGACGAATATGGAGTTAAGATAACTTTTGCAGAAATATTCTTAGATGATACTTACGAATTAAGCTGGATTAAAAAATTTTCGAAAAAAAAAAAAATTGAAATTAAAACTATTTTAGATATAGGAGGAAACTGTGGATTAACATCTTTAAAATTAAGATCACATTTTCCAAATAGCATTATTCATTGTTATGAACCTAATATAGATTTAATTAAATATATAGAACCAAACTCAAAAAATGGAAACTTCAAATGTTTTTTTGAGGCAATCGGAAATTATTCAGGAAAAGTAAAACTTAATATTGAAAATAATGAATCTGTCTTATCCAGTATAGAAGCAGATGAAAAGGGTGATATTAATCAAATATCTATTGATAAAGCTTATAAAAGGTTTGGTTTAGAATACATAGACATAGTTAAAATGGATTGTGAGGGTTCAGAATGGGATATTTTAAGAAATAAAGAAGTTTTTGAAAAAGTTAAATTTGTAACTATGGAATATCATTTGGGTCAAAATAGTTTGGATCATTCTAGAATAAAAAATGTATTAGAGGAAATTGGATTTAAGTTAATATCCAAAATAGATTATTTAAGTAAAGCAAATTACGGAATAGCGGTAGCTTATAACGAAAAAATTATTATTTAACATTTAAAGTTTATAAATAAAGAAATCTAGTTCCAATCACTTTTCTTATTTAATAAATTTTTAAGATATATTTTAATTTTTACAGGTAGTTTTAAACGTACCCAGTTAAAAGGAATTAACAGAATTAAAATAAAATATTTATAAAACATTTTTAACCGCTCATTATAAGGAATTACTTTACCTATATTGGTAGTAATTGGATGGACCTTGAGACCAAATCTTTTTGAAAATCCAAGATATTGACTTAATTCTTTAGAAATATTTTTTGGAAGAAACTCTGGATTTAAAAGTAATCTTTCAGCTTCATCTGTATTAGAATCAATTTGAAACCAAAATGAATATCGATTAATTTTTTTACCTTTTTCAAAAGAACCTCTGTGTATAACACGTGTATCAGAAATAACAGCACAACCTATTTTACCTTTTGCTTTACTAATTTTATTTTTGAATTTTAAATTTATAAAATCATCCAAAAAATTATTATTTTCAAATTTTGAGGACTCTTTGTGAGAGCCTAAAACAAATTCAGTTGCACCGATGTCTGTATCTACTAAATAAATTATAAATACAATGCCTTTTCGATTATTTTTCATATCATCAAATTTATTATCAGTGTGCCAAGGAAAATAATAATTTTTCTTCGTTGCATATGCTCTATGACACTTTAATCTAATATTGTCTCCAAGATATTTTTTTGAAATTTTAAAAGTATTTTCTGATGTTACCAAATCAAATGCAGATTTTGACTCTGCTATAGCATTTGAAAAAAACTTGGCATCATCTAAATGAACAAAGGTTAATTCGTTACTATTTTTAAGCTGGCTGCCATTTAACAAAGATTTTATTTTTGTACAAACTTCTTTTGAAACAAAATTATTAATAATTACAACTCCATTTTTATCTAATTCCGTTGCAGCAAATTCAGATAACATATTATCATTAATGTCTAATTCTTTAATTTTAATCATTTAATATTTTAAAGATTTTTTGATTAATCTACTATATTGATTAAGAAATAAATATAAAATTTAATTAAATGATAATTTCAAAAACACCTTATAGAATTTCTTTTTTTGGAGGAGGTACAGATTATCCAGATTGGTATAGAAGATTTGGTGGAGAAGTAATCTCTACGACAATTGATAAATATATTTATATTACCGCAAGATATTTGCCCCCTTTTTTCAAATATAGATACAGAATAGTTTATTCAAAAGTAGAAACTGTAAATCAAGTTAATGATATTCAGCATATTGTTGTTAGGGAACTAATTAAACAGAGTAAAATTAAAAAAGGAATAGAATTACACTACGATGGAGACTTACCCTCGAAAAGTGGTATGGGATCAAGTTCGTCATTTATAGTAGGTTGTATGAATATATTTTTATCTCTTAATAAAGATTTAAATGAGAAAAAAAATCTAGCCCAAAAAAGCTTAAATTTTGAACAGAATATTCTTAAAGAAATTGTAGGATCTCAGGATCAGGTTGCATCTTCATATGGTGGATTTAATTCTATTATATTTAATACTGACGGATCTTTTTTGGTAAAACCGATTAAATTAAAAAAAACTATCAAAGAAAAACTGAATAAACGACTATTTCTTGTATTTACAGGATATCAAAGAAGAGCACACGATTTTGCAAGTTTGTATGTAAAAGATTTGTCAACAAAAAAAATTAATGAAATGAACTCAATTCAAGAACATGTAACTATTTCTAAAAAATATCTTTCAAAAGGTAAACTTGATGATTTTGGATATTTACTTCACGAAAGTTGGATTAAAAAAAAAGAGTTAAGTAAACACATATCATCTAATTTTATTGATGATATTTATAATAAAGGATTAAAAAATGGGGCTTTAGGTGGAAAAATACTTGGTGCAGGCGGAGGTGGGTTTCTCTTATTTTATGTAGACGAAAAACTAATAAATAAGTTTAAAAAATCTTTAAACAATTTCACCATAATTCCTTTTAATTTTGAAAATAAAGGATCGAGAATTATTTTTAACAATGAATGATCTAATTTAAAATTATTATTTTTTGTTTAATTGAAATATTATTTTTTTAACTTGATTATAAAAGTCATTACTTGAATATTCAAAATATAATTCACTTTTATTAGCAGCCAGCTTATCAGTTAATTGGTCACCAATCATAAATGATTGTTTTTTATTAAGAAACCACTTCTTCATTAAATTTAATATCATTAAATTTCCTGGTTTTCTTAATTTTGTTATTTTGTCATATTTTTTAACAAGTGCACCTTTCATATAAGGACAATATTGCATATCATTAATATAACATTTTCTTCTAAAAAAAAAATTTTTAATTAATTTATAAAATCTAAGATAATCTTTTTCTGTAAATATACCTCTTGCTATACCCGATTGATTTGTAACAATAAAAATATTATAATTTTTTTTATTCAAATATTTTAAACCTTTGATCACATTCGTTTTTAAATCAAAATCTTTGACTTTATTCACATAACCATAATCGTAATTAATTACACCATCTCTATCTAGAAAAGCAGCAGGTCTTTCAAACTGTTTATGAAAGTTATTTTTTACCAGATTTATATTTTTGTAAGTACCTATATCTATAAAATTAGATTTAATTATTTTACCTTTAATTGATTTTTTTTGTATCAAATTAGTAAGAATATCATTTTCCAAAGAAATATCCCTTTTTGGTATTTTTTTTAAAATTTTTTGTTTTAAAAAATAAACTCCTGCATTCATTAACTTTCCATCAAATTTAATAAATGATTGTTTATTTATATTTAAATTAGCAAGTATATTATTAGATAAATAATTTTTATTTTTAGTAAGCAAAATAAAACTATATTTTTTTTTTTTAAAAAAAAAGTCTTCTAAATTACAATCAATAAAAGTATCTCCGTTTATTACAATAAGATCATTTTTAGTCCTATTTTTTAATTGGCTCAAGGCACCACCTGTTCCCAGAGTTTTTTTCTCAATTATGCATTTAATTTCTATACCATTAGAATTTTTATTATTAAATTTTTTATATATCTGTTCTCCTTTGTATCCAGCCAAAATAAATATTTTTTCGAAAGGATATCTTGAGTAATGGTTCAGTATATAAGATAAAAAATATTTTTTTTTAAATTTTATTAAAGGTTTTGGTTTTTTTCTTGTAAGTCTTGATATTCTAGAACCTTTGCCCCCTGCAAGTATTACTAGATCAAGTTTATTTAAATTTCTTTTAATCACTATTAAATAATTGTATAGAGTCTCTTTAGATTAATTTAATTTAGAATATATAGATTAACAATGATTTCAAAAACTTTTAAAAGTTTTCAACAACAAAGCATTGAAAATATTAAAAAACTTGGAAAATATCAAAAAAAAATAGAAAAACTCTCAGATCAAATTGCTAAGAAAATTTTAAATGGTGGTAAAATATTAACTTGTGGCAATGGTGGATCAAGTTGTGACGCGCAACATCTGGTTGCTGAGTTAATTGTTAGATTAACCCCTAAAAATAATAGAAGAAGTATACCAGCACTCTTTCTTGGAATGGATATGGCAACACTGACAGCTTGTGGGAATGATTTAGGCTACAATGAAATTTTCTCTAGAAGTTTAGAGGGTTTGGGTAAACAAAATGATATATTAATTTGCTATTCTACCTCTGGAAAATCCAAAAATATTATTAAGGTTCTAAATAAAGCAAAAAAAATGAAAATTTTTAGTATTTGCTTTCTTGGAACAGGTGGCGGTTATGCAAAAAAATTAACTGATGAATATATAGTAATATCATCAAACAACGTAATGAGAATTCAGGAATGTCATTTATTCTTAACACACTATCTAGCAGAATTAATCGAAAAAAAATTAATTTCACAAAAAATTGTGTAGTGAAATTTTGTGAATTATATTTATTAATTTCTCTTATAAAATAACAGTAATGAAAAGTATCAAAATAATAACTACTGCAGACAGCGGCGGGCTAATCGATCAAATAAAACAAGTTAATAACGAATTTAACAAACTAGGTTATAAATCTTCAATTATTAGAATAAACAAGTTTAAAGATAGAAAATTAAGAAATATAAAAAAAGGTGATAATGTTATTTTTCAAATGTCGGCGTATGGTTATCAAAATAAGGGAATGCCCCTATGGTTAATAAAAGAAATTAAAAATATAAAAAACAAAACATCTTCTTTAGGAATCTTTTTTCATGAATTATTTATACCTAATAATTTTTGGGATCCAAGATTCATAATAAAAATTATACAAAAATATATAAATATTAAATTGTTAAATTATTGTGATTATTGGATCACAAGCAATGTACAATATTATAAATGGTTAAATAAATATTCATATACTAATAAAAACTATATTTGCCCAGTTCACTCAAATATAAATCATAAAGTTTCAAAAGTTAAAAAAAACAAAAAACTTGCTGTTATTTTTGGAACTGAGGGATCTAGGGTTTTGATTTATAAAAAATATTTTAATGAATTAAAGTCTTGGGTCTTAGAAAATAATATTGACTTATTTGATATAGGTCCAAAATTAAAAAATTTGAACTTGAATTTATTATGTAAAGATAAATTTGAAATAAAAATTATGGGTAAATTAAAATCTAAAAAATTAAGCAATATACTTTCAAGAGCAACATATGGTATTTTTATAACCCAAGATGACCTCATCGATAAGAGTGGAGTTATGGCAGCGTATTCATTTTATAAAGTTTGTCCAATTAATCTATTTAAATTTTCGAATAAAAATATAAAAAATAAAAGATTTTTGAAATATTTACCAAATTTGAAAATCAAAAATTCAACTATAAAAAGAATTGTTCAATTGAATCAAAAACTTTCAAAAAAAAATAGTTTAAAACAATTAATTTATACATACAGAATAAATTTTATTTAAATGAAAATTATAATTAGTACCCCAAATATAAATCTTAACATTTCAAAAGTAGTTGGAACGTTTAAAAGATTAGATTATTTGGATACATTTTGGACTACCTTATTTTTTCCTTTTAAGTCTAAATGGTTTCAAAATAGATATCAGAAAGAAATTAAATTCAAATTTTTAAAATTAATTTTTTTCAAAGAAATGATGAGAAAAATTTGTGTAAAATTAAATTTAAAAAAAATGTATTCTTTAGATGATAGTATATTTTCAGCAAATTCTGTAAGTAAAGATTTAGACAGAAAAGTAGCAAATTATCTTTTAAAAAAAAGTGATAAAATCAACATTATTTATTCTTATGAAGATTGTTCAAAAAAAACCTTTAAAATAGCAAAACAAAATAATATTAAAACAATTTATGATTTAACTAGTCCTTACTGGCGTTTCAAAAAAAAAATCCTTGAGGAAGAAATAAGACTACAACCGGAATGGAATTTAAGTTCAACGGAAATAATGTCTTATTCGAAATGTATTAATAAAGATGAAGAGCTCAATTTATCAGATAAGATAATTGTAGCTTCAAGTTTTACTGCAAAAAGTCTTAAATTATTAAATACAAAAAAAGATTTAGATATAAAAATCATTCCATATGGAATTGAGAAGCCAAAAGAAAAAATAATTAATGACAGAAAAATTAATGAAAATTTCAAAATTTTTTTTGCTGGACGACCTACTTTATCAAAAGGAATACAGTATTTAATTCAATCTTTAAAGGAAATCGATTTTCCATGGGAAATAGAAATTGCCGGATCAATTCCAGAAAAACCAGATAAAATTTCAAAAAAAATGGATTTATTTTTTAGAGATAAAAGATGTAAATTTTTAGGTCAAATATCAAATTATCAATTGTTGGAGAGAATGAAAAAAAGTCATGTTTTCCTTTTTCCATCATTATTTGAGGGTTTTGGTCAAGTTTTGTTGGAGTCTTTTTCTTGTGGTTTACCAGTTATCACAACTTACAATACAGCTGGACCAGATATTATAGAAGACTCTAAGAATGGATTTTTAATACCAGTAAGAGATATTGAAAAAACTAAAGAAATATTAAATAAATTATATGATAATGATGATTTAAGAAAATCTATAGCTAATAACGCATATTTAAGTTTAAATAAGTTTAGCTGGGAAAATTATCAAAAAGAGTTAAGCAAAATTATTAATTTCTAATGTTGTTGAATTATATTAAAAATAAAAGTCCAAAAGTAATACTCAAAAAATTAATAATTTTATTTTACATATATATGATTATCGAGGGAATGCTGAGAAAATGGTTTATTCCTATTTTTAATAATGAAATTTACTTTTTGAAAGATTTTTTTTTAATATTTATCTATTTCTATGCATTTAAATATAATTTTTTATTTGAAAAAAAAATATCTAAATTCTTTATTCTTTTTATTATTTTAACTTTAGTATTTGGATCGTTTGGATATACTTTTAATAAAATTGAAGTTTTATCCTTTTTATTGGGATCAAGATCATACTGGCTTTTTGCACCAATATTTCTTGTAATTGTACATGTATTTAACTTCGAGGATTTAAAAAAATTTATTAAGTTTAATTTATTCTTTATTATACCGTATTATTTTTTGGTAATTTTACAAAGTTATTATCCATATGATACATTAATAAATGCAGGATACAAATCTATGGTACAAAATCCTGAGAGACCTAGTGCTTATTTTACTTATATTACTCAAAATACTTATTATTTTTTATTTTTGTTAGCATGTTTTTTTTCATACGCTGCTATTCAATCATCTATAAATATAAAAAAATTTATTTTTTTAATATTTTTAAACTTTCTTTTAATGGGTGTATTAATTTTGTTAAAGAGTAGGGCATCTTATGTATTTGGATCTGTAATAGTTATTTACAGTTCATATATTAGCTTAGTTGCTTCAGATAATTTTTCTTTAAAGTTTAAAAAATTAATAATTATTTTATTAATTACACCATTAAACTTTAACATAAACAGCAATATATTTGAAAAAGAATACAATTTTTCTGTTGAAAGATATAATACTGATTCTTTTGAAACCATCTCTTTAGTTAGAAATACGAGTGAAATTAAAGTTCCTTTTTTTAATTTTGAATTAGATGTTTATGAATTTTGTTCAAAAAATTCTAGTCTGTGTAGAGTAATCGACGAAGTTTATTATATACCTTCTATCAAAAATACATCAAAATTTGGAGAAGGGATTGGTGCCGGAACCACTGTTGTAAATTATATTAATAAAAGAAAGGCTTTTACTTTAGGAGAATCTGAAAATCATAGAATTTTAGCAGAGTTAGGTTACTTATATGGAAATATTTTTATATTAATGAAATATTTTATTGTAATTTTTTTAAATTTTATATTTTTTTTTACAAATAAAGTCACGAATAAATTATTTTATTTTCCTTTATTGGTATTCGTAAGTGTGAGTTTTATGATTGCCCCAATTACATATACAACATCCTTTATAAGTTTTATTTGCTGGTTTTCGTTTGGTTTATTAATTACCTCTTTTAATAAACACGAAAACAAAACATACTAAAATGAAGATAGTAATTCTTAGTTCAAACATTTCAAATGAGGCTGGTGGGTATTCAGAATCTTCTTTTCTTTTAAGAAATCGTTTAGAAAAAATAAAAGGTAATGATGTTTACTTATTTGGATTTTGGAAATCAAAGTTTTTTAAATTAAATTACAAATTAACTGACCGCATCAATATATTTAGTCCAGGTTATGTAGATATATTTCCATTCTCAATAAAATATTTTAAAAAATTATTTAATATTAAGCCTGAAATTATTGATATACAGGGACTTTGGTCTAGCACATCAATTTTAAGTCTAATGTATCACTTCTTTTCAAAAACCCCTTATATTGTAACACCAAGAGGAATGTTAGAAGAATGGGCTTTAAAACAATCTTATTTTAAAAAAAAAGTTTTTTATTTTATAGTTGAAAAATTTCACCTTAAGTACGCAACTTATTTAAGGGCAACATCAGACTTAGAGGCTTTAACTTTTAGAAAATTGGGTTTTAAAGAAAATAAAATATTGAATATTCCTAATTCAATTAAAATACCCAACTTTAAATCTAAACAAAGAAAAAAAAATAAAAAAAAAAGATTACTATTTTTAAGTAGATTGCACCCTAAAAAGGGATTAGTAGAATTATTAAATGCGTGGAAAAAAATTCAAATAAATTATCCTGATTGGGAATTGTTAATTTGTGGATTTAATGAAAATAATTATAAAAAAGTAATTTTAACTATAATAAAAGATTTAAATCTTAAGAGGGTAATCTTGAAAGATTTTGTAACTGGTAAAGAGAAGGAAAAAATTTACTATTCTAGTGATGTATTTATTTTATTAAGTCATTCTGAAAATTTTGGATTATCCATTGCCGAAGCATTGTCATACAAGATACCGGTAATTACAACAACCAACACTCCTTGGAAAAAATTGAATAAATTTAAATGTGGCTGGTGTATTAAACTCAATGCTAAGATAATCGTTAAAACTATTGAAAAAGCCTTTTTAATGTCCAGAAAAGAAAGAACTATAATGGGGCAAAATGGTAGAGAATGGATGATAAAAGATTTTAGCGATAGTAGTATTGGTATAAGAATGGATGCTGTTTATAAAAAAATTTTAGAAAAAAACACTCCTTAGAAAAAAATTATAGGATTTAATGTGTCAATCATACTTGGAATAAATAAAGATCATTCAGACTCATCTTCTTGTTTATTAATAAATGGACAGCTAGTAGGAGCAATTGCTGAAGAAAGACTTGGAAAAAGAATAAAACATGACTCATCTTTTCCAATTAATTCTATAAAATGGCTTATAAAATCTAACAACCTTAGATATTCCCAAATTAATTATATTGCTGTTTCAAATGATCCGATGGCAAATTTTATTCCCAAAATTTTACATTCATTTGATTTTTCTAGTCTTAACCTTTTCAAAAAAATAAAAAATAAACTTTATAATCAATCTTCAGTAAAAAAAGAGATAATAAATTTATGTAAAGAAAATGATGAGGATATAAATTCTCTTAAATTCAAAATATTAAATGTAGAACATCACTTAACTCATATTTCTAGCGCATATTATCTATCAAAATTTACAGATAAAACTGCTGCATTTACTTATGATGGTTCTGGAGACGCTGTAAGTATAACACTTGCTGAATGTGAGAATAACAAAATTAAAATTTTAGAAAAAGTTTTTTTACCTAAAAGTCTAGGACATTTCTATTCTGCTGTTTGTAATTACATTGGTTTTAAAAATTTTGGTGAGGAATATAAAGTTATGGGACTTTCAGCCTATGGAAGAGATAAATATTTAAAATATTTTAATGAATTAATTGGATATGATGAAATAAAAATTATAAGGCAAAAAAAAATATTTGATTATAATAGTATTGATTACAAAAAAAATCATATAATCAAACTTAACAAAAATATTCTTCCAGAAAAAAAATTAGATAAGTTTTCTCAAGAGTCTAAAGATATTGCAAAATCATTGCAAAGTTCTTTTGAAAATACTGTCATGCAAATTATTAAAAGACTCGAAAAAAAAGTATCCTCACAAAATCTTGTTATGGCCGGAGGTTGTGCAATGAATGGTTTGGTAAATGGAAGAATATTTAAAGAGAGTAATTTTAAAAATCACTTTATTCAACCTGCCTCGACAGATGATGGTACAGCTTTGGGAGCTGCTTATTATTGTTGGCATAATTATTTAAAAAAAAAAGATCGTTTTGAAATGAAGCACGCTTTTTGGGGACCTTCGTATGATGAAGAAACTATTTTAAAAAGTATACAATCTAAAAATTTGAAATTTAAAAAATTTAAGGATACTTGCGAATTGACAAAATTTTGTGCAAAGATTGTTGCCGATGGTAATGTTGTTGGTTGGTATCAAGGTAGAAGTGAGTGGGGATCAAGAGCTCTCGGTAATCGTTCAATTTTAGCTAACCCAGCAAATAAAAATATGAAAGAAATAATTAATTCTAAAATAAAAAAAAGAGAAAGCTTTAGACCTTTTGCTCCTTCGGTATTGGAGGAAGATGTGGGTAAATTTTTTGAATGTGATATTAGATCAGAATTTATGAATCATATTGTTAAATTTAAAAGAGAATGGAGAGAGACTTTTCCATCTGTTTGTCATGTAGATGATACCGCTAGGTTACAGACAGTTAACAAAGAGAATAATCCGTTATTTCATAAATTAATATCTGAGCTAAAGAATATTACAAATTATGGTATTATTTTAAATACGAGTTTTAACGAAAATGAACCAATTGTCGATACTCCTGATCAAGCTATAAACTGCTTTTTAAGAACTGATATGGATGTATTATTTTTAGAAAAATTTATGATTACCAAGAGAGAATTAAGTTAATTTTGCTAATGAAAATATCTATTTTAACTTGTGTTTTAAATAATGAGAAATTTATAGAAGATTCAATTAAAAGTTTTCAAAAACAGGATTATGAGAATAAAGAACAAATGATTCTAGACGGTGGCTCAACAGACAATACAATTAATATTATTAATAGAAAAAAAAATGATAAATTAAAATTTTATTCATCAAAAGATGATGGAATTTATCATGCTATTAACAAAGGAATTAAATTAGCTTCAGGAGATATAATAGGAATATTACATTCAGATGATTTTTATGAAAATGAAGAAGTTTTATCTAATGTAGCCAAAGTATTTAAACGTACTGATGCCGATTTAGTTTATGGAGATCTTGTATATGTTTCAAAAAAAAATAACTTAATCATAAGATATTGGAAAGCAGGAACATATATTGATGAAAAGATAAAAAAAGGATGGATGCCACCACATCCAACAGTATTTGTTAAAAAAAAAATATTTGAAAAAGTAGGTAACTACAATACTGATTATAGAATATCATCTGATTATGATTTTTTAATTAGAGCAGTTACAAATAAAGAAATAAAAAAACAGTATTTAAATCAAACTTTAATTAAAATGAGAATCGGTGGAACGAGCAATAAGTCAATATCAAACTTATTAAAAAAAACTTTTGAAGATTATAAAATTATAAAAAAAAACAAAATTGGTGGTTTTTTCACTTTGTTTAATAAAAACTATTCAAAAATAAAACAATTTTATCAAAAATAAAATGTGTGGATTTATTGCTTCATTTGGTCAAAATGTTGATGACAAAGGTTTAAAGATAGCTTTTAACCAATTAAAGAGGAGAGGACCAGACTCGGAAGGTATTTGGACAGATGAAAACGTATTCTTAGGAAGTAGAAGACTTGCAATTTTTGATTTGCACAAGAGATCTGATCAGCCTATGAAATCAATATGTAAAAGATATGTATTAGTTTTTAATGGGTCTATTTATAATTACTTAGAATTACGTAATTATTTATTTAATGTTGGAGTTAAACTGAGAACTAATTCAGATACTGAGGTAATTATAGAATTGTATGCTTTAGAAGGACCCAAAATGCTTAATAGATTGCAAGGAATGTTTTCTTTTGTGATATGGGATTTAAAAAAAAAAGAAGCGTTTGCAGCTAGAGATCCTTATGGAATTAAACCGTTATACATAGGTTCCAACATAAATGGAATAATATTGGCATCCCAAGTAAAAGCAATATTGTCGACAAATTTGATAAGTAAAGAGAAAGATTTAGATTCTGAAATTTCTTTTTTTCATTTTGGTTTTGTTATAGAGCCAAAAACTTGGTTTAAGAATATTAGATCATTAAAGTCAGGTCATTATATAATTATAAAAGATAATAAAATTTCTTATGAAAAAAATTGGACTAATCTAGAACATTTATGGGTCCAAGCAGATAAATATGAAAAAAAAATTACAAAAAAAGATGTCAAAAAGAAAATATATGAAGAATTGACTGCTTCAGTAAATAAACACTTGGTAGCCGATGTTCCAATCGGTATATTTTTATCTAGTGGTGTTGACTCAACTTTATTAGCAAGTATTGCCTCTACAAATAGTAAGAAAAATATTACAGCTATAACAGTTTTATTTGATGATTTAAAAAATTCAAATTTTGATGAAACTTCAAAAGCAAAAAAAATTGCTGAAAAGCTTGGTCTAAAGCATTTCGTATTTAATGTTACAAAAGATGATTTTTTTGAAGATTTTCCAAATATAATTGAAGCAATGGATCAACCATCGATAGATGGAATTAATGTTTGGTATGCATCTAAGGCAGCCGCTAAATTAAAATTAAAAGTGGTTTTCTCAGGACTTGGGGGAGATGAGATTTTTTTTGGATATAATCACTTTAATAATATTCCTTTAATTTATAAATATTTAAATATTATAAAAAAAATACCATTTATAAATTTTTTCCTAAAATTTTTATTTAGTATTTACGCTTATATTAAAAAAGATGACAGACTAAAAATAATCACTGAAAATTCAAGATCAATATTCAATTTATGGTTATTGAAAAGAACCATACTAACTAAAAAAAATATGAATAAAGAATTGCTGGTAAATTCAAATAATTTTTCAAAACTTTATAAAGAAATTGAAGAAAAAGGAAATTTTTATGATTTTAGTAATCCAAAAATTAAAATTTCTTATTTAGATTCTATTATTTATATGAAAAATCAACTTCTAAGAGATAGTGATTGGGCAAGTATGTATCATGGAGTTGAATTAAGAACACCATTTGTAGATGTTTATTTACTAAGCAAATTAAAGGACATCATGAATAGCTACTCTTCTTTTAAAGATAAAGAGAGTTTAAAAGAAACTTTTGATAAAATTTTACCAAAACAATTTTTGCAGAGTAAAAAAACTGGATTTCAAACACCTCTAAAAATTTGGATTGAAAGTTATTTTAAAAAAAATTCGAAAAATTACATTTTAAATTATATGCTTGATATAAGAAATTTGTTCAATAAATATTAGTTATGTTAAGTTTTAAAATTCTAGAAAAAAAAATTATAGCTTACTTAGTTTGCTCGATTGTTCCATTTTTAGCTATTTCAATATTTTTTGCTGATTTGATAGTAAGCACTTTATCTATATTTTTTTTTATTTATTTAATTAAACAAAATTCTTTTTTTTTTTATAAAAATATTATTTTTGTTATAACTTTATTTTTTTATTTTTTATGTTTGATTAGTTCTTTTTTATCAGATGAAATTTTATTTTCTTTAAAAAGCTCTTTACCATTAATACGAATTATAATTTTCATTTTTTTAATATCTTATTTAATTCAGAATAATAAATTTTTTTTAGATATTTTTTATAATTTTCTTAAATTTACTTTTTTAGTAATAACTATCTATGGCTTATTTCAATATATTTATGAATATACTAATTTAGAATCTAAAGATTATTATGTAAGTTATGTAAGATTAACATTGCCGTTTTCTGATGAACAGAAAATTGGTTCATTTTTAGTCAGATTATATGGTTTACTTTTAGCCGTTTATAGTTTGAAAAAAAATTATAAAAAATCAGAAAATATTTTTTTATTCTTTCTCTCTATATCTGTAGCCGTTGTTATTATGTTATCTGGAGAAAGAAGTTCTTTTTTTTTATTGATACTTTTTTTTTCAATTTGTGCAATTTTACTTAATTTTAAATTAAAATTTAAAATTGCATTTATTTTTTCTGCCTTGTTAATATCAATTTTAATTTTATCCCAAAATTCTAATCTTTCTCAAAGAATTATTTTTGATAAGAACAATCAATTAAATTTAACATCTAATAAAGAAGATTTAGTTATTTTTACTACTCAGCATACAGCTCATTATTTGAGTGGATTTAAAATGTTTCAGGATAAACCTTTCATAGGTCAGGGTCCTAGAATGTTTCGGTTGCTCTGTAATAAAGAGAGTTTTCAAACTACAGTACAAAATAAAAAAGGCTGCTCATCTCACCCTCATAATACTTATGTACAATTGCTAGCTGAAATAGGTATTGTAGGATCTTTTTTATTCTGTTTAATTTTTTTTCATGTTGTTTTTTTGTTTTTCAAGCATTTTATTTTAAATATATCTCTTAAAAAACATACATTGAGTAATTATCAAATAATAATATGTGGCTCAGTACTTCTTGTAGTTTGGCCATTTGCTCCAAGTGGTAACTTTTTTAATAACTGGATACTTATAATATATGCTTTTCCAATAGGCTTTTATTTTAATGAATTTTTTAAATATAGTAATTATGATAATAATTAAAATTACTTTTTTATTAAATAAAACTTGTATCCATTAATTTTTTTCAGATAAATATTATTCTTCACAGGATAAGGAGTACACGGAGCTGATGTGTAGCCGCATCCGCCCATTTTTTCTCTTAATCTGAAATATGCAAATTTACCGTCTATCAAAATTGGTCTTGACATAAGTTTAGTATTTTCTTTTTTAGGAAATTGTGGCCATGGATTACTAGTAGATAAATCGTTATAATTTTTATAAATACGCAATGTGTGCTTTAAAGAAAAAAGTACAAAAAAAATTATTATAGATACATTTAAGAATTTTTTATATTTAACCGTATTTAATTCTATAAACTTAAATTTAATGATGCTTATTGTAGAAATAGTTACTAGTAAAACTACTATATAAGATGATCCATATCTAAAAACAGGAAATCTAATAAACCAAATAAAAACGCACATCAGAGAAAATAATAGCAATAAGTTTATATTATAATTATTAAACTTTGTTTTTGATAAACCACCTTTTGTATGAATTTTTTTTAAAACTAATATTATTATCAAAATAATAAACGCATAAATTGACATTTTTTTGAAAATTAACAAGCCATGATTGGATAGCCATGTTGGCAACCAATAAAAATTTTCTACATAAGTTTGTTGAGTAACTGATCTTTCTTTATAATCGGGCCAACCTTTAGTCCATGCTTCATTGTCTAAACTTTGAATAAGAGGTGAAATAAGATCTTCAGGGTTGTTGCTCATCCAGTCTAAATTGTTAAAACAAGTAACTTCAACAGGATAAATAACGCAACCAGAAATAATTAAATTTTTAATTATCCACGAGAGCGAAACTAACAATATAAATATATTTGAAAGGTTAAATATATATTTTTTTTTAAATTTAAATATAAATATATATAGCGGAATAATAAATACAAAAACTAAAGACGTTTTCAACATAAAACAAAACAAACTCAACAAGACTATTTTAGTGAAATCTTCTACAGCTATATTTTCGTTATAATTATCTTTTAAGAAATATGAGCTTATAAGAAAGAAGTATAAATGCGAAATAGTATCATTACCAAATTCTGAATATCGGTTATAACCATAAAGCATATATGCAAGTAACAAAAATATATAAAAAGTATAAATTTTATTTTTTTCAGTATTATTTTTTATTTCGTTATAAAAATATAAAACAAAACTTGAAAAAATTATAGCAGCAGGGATTAGGATTCCATTTTCTTTAAATAAAAAATTATAAAAATTAGCATTTAAATATTGAAGGATTGAAATATGACCAAATCTAAAATGGATATTTGAAATCCCAAATATAATTTTGTTTTCATTAATTATTTTTGTAAAAGGTAAATGATAAAGGTTTGCGTCCGGTCGATAAATTGTGTCATAGGATAAAATTAAAGTTGAAATAAGGGAAATTAATAGACTGCAAATAATAACATTAAATAAGTTTTTTCTTTTTAATATTAAAAATAAACCAACAAATAAAATTAGAATAAATATTATAGAATTAATAACAATGTCTAAGGGTAAATAAAAATTTATTATAACACTACCAAAACCTAGAAAAGAAGATCCAAAAAAAATAGACGTATAAACGTCACTAATACCATTATTTTTCTTAGCATAAAATATAGATCCGGCACAAATAAGATATATTGATGAAATAAATGAAAATAGAAAAATGTTAATCAATTTAAATATAAATTAATAATCTAATTAAAAATAATCTATATATTATATTTATTTTCAAACAAGAGATACAAATTGTAAAAAATAATTTACTATTCTTACATAAGTATATTAAATAAAATGCCATGTTAACAGTAATTGTACCGGTTTATAATGAAAGAAAATTTTTAAGCATAATTTTAAATAAATTAATTAAGCTTAAAATAAAAAAATTACAAATAATCGTAGTTGACGATGGTTCAAATGATGGAAGTACAGAAATATTAAAAAAAAGATTTTTAAAAAATAAAAAGATTAGTAAAATTATATTTCATAAAAAAAATTCTGGAAAAGGTTCGGCAATAAAATCTGCAAAGAAATTTATTAAAGGAAAATATGTTGTGATTCAAGATGCAGATTTAGAATATGATCCAAAAGATTTAATTAGGATATATAGTTATATAAAAAAATATAAGTTTAAAGTTGTTTATGGTTCGAGGGTATTAAATAAAAATAAATATCAAAATACGAAAAATTTCACTCATTTGATAAGAATTTGGGGAAATGTTTTTTTAACTTTTGTTTCAAATATTATAAATAATCAAAATCTCACAGATGCACATACTTGTTATAAAATGTTTGAAACTAAAATATTCAAAAAATTAAATCTCAAAGAGAAAGGTTTTGCATTTTGTCCAGAGGTAACAACAAAGTTATCAAAAAAAAATTATAAGATTATTGAAATTCCAATTTCATACAAAGGCAGAACATATGATAAAGGAAAAAAAATTACATCAATAGATGGACTAGTTGCATTAATTTGCTTAATTAAATATAGACTTATTGATTAATGTTTTTTTATTTAAAACATAAATTAGTCAAAGTAATAGAAAAAATTCCTTTACTGCAAATATTTATTTATAATAATTTAGAATATTTTGATTTTTTGCTACCACATGACAAAGATTATTATGCTCTGAAACTATTATTCCCAGTAGATGAAAAGAGATCTTTTCTTGATATCGGGGGAAATATAGGATTATCGAGTATAGGATTTAGGAAATTGGGTTTTAAAAATACTATACATGTCTTTGAACCTGATCAAAAACTTGTAAATCAAAAACTATTAAAAATTAAAAAAAAATATAAAAACTTAATAATTCATTCAGTAGGACTTTCTGATAATAATTCTTTTCAAAATATTTATAAAGCATTTTATAAAAATATATATTTTCACTTTAATAATAGTTTTGATAAGAAATATATTAAACAAAAACTTTTCGAAAATTATGGAGATGACTCTAAAAATTTTTTTATTAAGTCTAAAAAATTGAGTTTAAAAAAATTTGATGATATGAAAATTTTTGACAAGATATGTTTTGTAAAAATTGATGTTGAGGGCTTAGATCACAAAGTGCTTTATGGTATGAAAAATTGTATTAATAAATTCTTACCTGTTATTTTGGTAGAATATAACTATAGCAATTTCTCAAAAATTCAAAATTTTTTAAAAAAAAAGTATAATTGTTATTTTTATGACTTTAAAAATAATAAATTAAAAAAATTGTCTGTGCGTGTGGTTGAAGAACTCAAAAAAGGTAAAATTCTAGAAAATATTTTTAAAAAAAATAGTGTAAACTTATTTTTTATAAGAAGATAATTTTTAAATGTTTTCAAGATGTATATTATAAACTATAAGTATTTATCTTAAATATAACTACAAATTAAATTTTATGAAAAAAAAAGCTTTAATATATGGAGTGACAGGTCAGGATGGGGCATATTTAACTGAACTATTGTTAAAAAAAAATTATGAAGTTCACGGAGTTAAAAGAAGATCTTCTTCAATAAACACTGATCGTATAGATCATTTATATCAAGATCCACACGAGAAAAATAAGAAGTTTATCTTACATTATGGAGATATATCGGACTCTATATCTGTAAGTAATTTAGTAACCGAAATAAAACCTGATGAAATTTATAACTTAGCTGCTCAATCACATGTAGGAGTATCTTTTCAAATACCAGAATACACCACAAATGTTGATGCTCTTGGAACATTAAGAATTCTAGAGGCAATCAAGTCTTTAAGCACAAAAAAAAAAATTAAGTTTTATCAAGCTGGTACTTCAGAGATGTTTGGAAAAACTGGAGGTGGTTATCAAAATGAAAATACAAAATTTTACCCAAGGAGTCCTTATGCAGCTTCAAAAGTTTATGCGCACTGGATAACTATAAATTATAGAGAAAGTTACAATATATTTGCTTGTAATGGCATATTGTTTAATCATGAAAGTCCTATTAGGGGTGAAACGTTTGTAACAAAAAAAATCATTTCAGGTTTATGTAAAATAAAAAATAAAAAATTAAAAACTTTATATCTAGGTAATATATATGCAAAACGAGATTGGGGTCATGCGAGAGATTATGTGGAGGCAATGTGGAAAATATTACAGCTAAGAAGACCTGATGATTTTGTTATTGCTACTGGTAAACAATATACAGTTAAACATTTTATTAATCTAGTTTGTAAGAAACTTAAAATTAAAATTAGATGGAAAGGAAAGGGTTTAAATGAGAGTGCCTATAATGAAAAAGGGGATGCAATTATAAAAATAGATAAAAAATATTTTAGACCTACAGAGGTTGATACTTTGCTGGGGGATGCATCAAAAGCTAAAAAAATTTTAAAATGGAAACCGAAAGTTAACATTCATGGATTAATAGAAGAAATGATTAGTTATGAAATGTAAACTTTAAGTATGTTGAAAAATAAAAAAATTTACTTAGCTGGACATAGTGGTCATGTTGGAAAAGCAATATTAAAAAAATTAAAGCTTTTGGGGTATAAAAAAATTATAATAGCAAATAGAAAAAAGTTAGATTTAACTAACCAAAAAAAAGTATTTAATTTCTTAAAAAAAAACAAACCATTTCTTGTTATTATAGCTGCAGCAAGAGTGGGAGGAATAGTTGCAAACAATAAATATCGTGCTGAATTTATTTATGAAAATTTAAGTATTCAAAATAATTTAATTCATGGTTCGTACATTAGTGGAATTAAAAATATAATTTTTTTGGGATCAAGTTGTATTTACCCAAAATTTTGCAAACAACCGCAAAATGAGAGTTATCTATTAGATGGCAAATTAGAATATACTAATGAACCTTATGCTCTTGCAAAAATTGCTGGAGTAAAAATGTGTGAAAATTATAATAAACAATACAAAACAAATTACAAAAGTTTAATGCCAACAAATTCTTATGGTTACGGTGATAACTATGATCTAAAAAAATCTCATTTTTTTTCTGCATTAATAAAGAAAATTCATCTAGCTAAAATAAAAAATAAAAAATTCATTACATTATTAGGAACAGGAAAAGCAAAAAGAGAGTTAATATTTGTTGATGATATAGCTGATGCAGTAATTTATTTTATGAATAAAAAAACTAAAGAAAGTTTAATTAATATTGGAACTGGTAAAGAAGCTAAAATTATAGATTATGCAAAATTTATAATAGATAGACTTGGTTTAAATTTAAATATTAAATTTGATAAATCATATCCCGATGGAACACCAAGAAAAATTCTTGATATTTCATTGGCAAAAAAATATGGATGGGTTGCAAAAACAAGTTTGGAAACTGGATTTGATAAAACTTATGATGAATTTTTAAAAAAAAAACTTTATCTTTAAAAATAATTTTATCACTGAATAAAAAATCATGCTTAGAAAATATATATTTCCTGAAGAGCTAGGCCGAAATATAATTTGGGTAATGTTGAGTGGTTTTTTTTTGAAAATAGGCGCTAAAGAGAATTCTTTTGGTCAAATTCAAATGCCCAAAGATCACTATTTATTTCATTTAGATAAAATAGATTTAGATGAAAATTATATCAAATATAGCAATCTCCATTACATTTTTTTAGATGGTCCAGTTAATTATCTTGAGGATGAAAGATTTAAAAAAATTAAAAAAAAGGTAAATATTCATTATGTTGGAAAACTAAATAATTTTTGGAGAAAAATAGAAAATTCACAACCTTTATTTTCTAATGATTTAAACAAAAATAAAGAGATAATTATAGAAACAGAAAAAAAATTCCCAATTTTTTTTAAAAAATATTATTTAAAAAAGTTTTTAACAACAATTAACAATATTAGTAAAATTAATTTATCATATAACCATGTGTTTGGAAAAAAAAAGTATGTTTATTACGGATATATAAAACCAAATAAAAATCATTTAAATAAATTTCAACAAATTCTAAATTTAAATTTAGATGAAATCGAAACATTTTTTGGATATAAAAATGTTTATCAGAACTTAGATTATAAACTCAAATATATTTGTAATCTAAAAAATATTTTAATTAATCAAAATATTAAGTCTCTTCCATATATAATGGAGTTATTATTATTCATGATAAGATATACAATATGTGATCATTTAAAAAAAATAGAAAATTGTTATATCCATGATGGTTTAGGTGGTGAAAAAAATTATAATGCATATGAGATGTTACTTGGAAAACAACACATCTATCTAGATTTTGGATCTAAGGTTGGTTTTGATAAAATCTACCCAAGACAATCTCTATTACAATTTTCAAATAGAAGAAGTATTAGCTTTAATTTGGAGGAAGAATTTCTTTATAAAGATATATATTCTTCAAATTTATATTTGAAAGAAAAAATAGATGAATTTTTTCTAAAATTAAATATTAAATCATAAATAAAAAGGATATAAATTTTTTATGCATATTTTTATTACAGGTGTAGCAGGTTTTCTTGGTTCAAATTTAGCTGATTTATATATTAAAAAAGGATTTCAAGTTTCTGGTTGTGATAATTTAGTTGGAGGTGATTTAGAAAATGTATCATCAGAAGTTAATTTTTACCAAGGAGATTGTGAGAATTTAGATTTTATGACTCGTTCCATGAGAGATAACGTAGATGTTGTTTGTCATGCTGCAGCATATGCGCATGAAGGACTATCAAGTGTGTCACCAACATTAATTTGTAATAACAATGTAACAGGTAGCACATCTGTTTTTACGGCCGCTATAAGAAATAAAGTTAGAAGAATTGTTTTTTGCTCATCAATGGCTAGATATGGAAACACGAAAATACCTTTCAAGGAAAATGACTTTCTTAATCCAGTTGATCCTTATGGAGTATCGAAAGTAGCAGCTGAGGAAATTTTAAAGATTTTATGTAAAACTCACGATGTTGAGTACAATATTGCTGTTCCGCATAATATTATTGGACCAAAACAAAAATATGATGATCCATATAGAAATGTTGTTTCTATAATGATCAATTTAATGTTGCAAAAAAGACAACCAATTATTTATGGAGATGGCTCACAGAAAAGATGTTTTTCTGATATTGATGATTGTTTGTATTGTTTAGATAAATTAATAACTGATAAAAATATTGTCTCTCAAACAGTAAATATTGGACCTGATGAAGAATTTATATCGATAAATGAATTATTTGAAAAATTATCTAACAAACTAAAATTTAATGAAGATCCAAAATACTTTTTGGATAGACCAAACGAAGTAAAGCATGCAACTTGCTCTTCAGATAAAGCTAGAAAGCTATTAAATTATAAGACCACAGTCAAATTAGATGAATCAATTGATAAAGTAATTTCATATATAAAAACAAAAGGAGTTAAAAAATTTAAATATAACTATCTCTTAGAAATTGAAAACGATAAAACTCCTATAACCTGGACAAAAAGGCTTTTTTAGCAAAAAATATAGATAAATTGATATTTCATAACTTTAATTGATTTAATTATCTTTCTTTACAATTAAATATTTTATTTGTATAAAGC